>JGI994J12354_10001567_pt1 | contig 23131 bp, 24 predicted proteins | sample IntmicLarv3ML3BL_FD_12354 | JGI IMG/M metagenome (IMG submission 12354) | reverse complement strand
TCCATCCATTTCGCCGCTTATATTTTCCCACGCCCTACCGTTATAGCGCCAAACTCCGCTGCTTCCTGTGCCTGCCAATAGATTCCCGTTATTATCTTCCAAAAGAGCCTGTATCCAAGTATCATTGGATAAACTTGTCATATCCCCGCTTATGTCTACCCAGCCTTTAGGTGTTTTTTCCCAAATCCCCTCAGGAGATCCCGCATAAACGGTTCCGCTGGCTTTTTCCACAAAAGAAAAAACAGTTTTTATTTGACCAACAAGATTGGCATTCATGCTACTCCAGCTATTCTCGTCATATTTCCAAATCCCGCCGCCTTTTATAGAATTGCCAGCGCACATATATATATTTCCGTCAAGGCCCTCTATCATGGAATATATATAATTTGATACAGTTGAAAGAGATGCAGTTATGCAAGTCCAACTTTCGCCATCGTTGTATTTCCAAATGCCGCCATATGTGCCCAAATAGATATTACCGCTTTTATCCTCCAACAGCAGGCGTGCATTCGTGGCCCGCTCAAAATTATAGTATGCGCCGAAATGATTCTCGTTTATTGCAGCACTTATATTAACCCATTTCCCCGCTCGATACTCCCATACACCGCTTTCAGCCGCAGCTGCGTAAACAATTCCATTTTGAGATTCAAGAACATCCCTTACTCTCTGTTTCTCACCGTTTATTACAGGAGCGCCAAGGCTCTCCCATATATCGCCGTTTAACTTCCAAACATCATCGCCGCCGGCGTAAATATTTCCGCTCGCACTTATGGAAAGCCTAAATGTATTTGCCGGCCCGTCTGTAAGAATCCATTCACTGCCATTATATTTGTATATGCCGTCGCCTTTGTTGGCATACAAGCTGCCATTTCTATCCTGAATTATTCCCAAAACAGCAGAATCATAATTACTCTTTTGTATATTCCATCCGCTGCTGCCGTTTATATCCTCCCATGTCTTTCCGTCGTAATGCCATATCCCTTACCCGCAACCACGGCATAAATGCTATCATCCATATCCGCTAACATTCTTGTTACATTAACGTTTATTACACCGGCCGTAGAAGCTGCATCTTTTAGAATACTTAACTTAGTATCAATCCATTTTCCGTTTTCATACTTCCAAACGGCATTCTCCGAATAAGCCGTGCTGACATAGAGAGCACCCTTGCTGTCCTGAACAATGGCTAAAGCCGTCGGCATTCCCCGTGGGGTTTCATCCAATGTCCATTCATATTGTGTCCAGTCCGCATCTGTTTCTGCCGCCGAAACAATGCTGAATTGTGCAGTTGCCATAATTAAACATAGGATTACCGCAAAAAACTTTTTCATTTTATTGCCCCCCATAATTGTTTTTTAATCCAATTCAACCGAAACTTCGCTCTGAAAGTTTCGCATGCAAAAAAATTAAACACATATTGTATAATATTATTATATACGTTTTTCAAAAAGCCACCCTGCCCGCTGCGGGTAGTTTTCTGTTTTAAAAAACTTGTGAGCGTGAAGGTATAATGATTTTATCCGAGAAATTATGACATGGGAATCAGCGAAAGCAACCTAATTATTAAAGACTGGATTAGTATATTAGGCAGTTAGATTAATTTATATGTTTATAGCAGCTTTATTTCTTGCTGCATATCAAAAATATAAACAGACGGAAATACATCCTTTTGAAAAAACGCTCACCGTTCAAACCTTAAATACCGAAGCTATCCCCTCGCAGGATTAATATATAGAGTGTTTAAGCCGGTAACAAATAACGCCCCTAAGGAACATTTGATTATCCTTAACAGCGCATCATCAGATGATATATATAGGGGTGTTTCAATTTCAAAACCCGCACTAATCCTATCGATGGCTTGAAGGCGGCGGGTTTTGAGTGTAATTATTATTCGATTATTTCTTTGACAAAAGCATTGATTTGGCTGATTTTTTTATCCGAGAGCGAGGCTTCGCCTTTGCCTCCGAACAAGTGATAATTTTGCACGCCCATTTTTATCGGCAAGGTTTTATCACAAGGGGTGATTCCCTTTCCTTTGGCAATTTCAATTATTTTATCGGTCATGTCCATTCCGCCGCCGGTTGTAAACGCCGCTACGGATTTTACGCTTTCGCGGCTTAAGTTTTCCAAATAGCTTTTTAGCGAATTGTCAATTGTCCATGCATATACGCCGCCGCCTACAAATAGAATATCAACTACTTCATCAAGAGGGGCATCAATTGGCTTTGCTGTGACACCTGCCGCTTTTGCGATAGCCTCGGCCACCGCTTTAGTATTCCCGCCGCGTGATTGATAACGAACAGCAATTTTCATAATAATTCATCTCCGCTTTCTATATAGTAGTTGGGTTTTGCTTATATATGGTTAGATTATACATCCAAAGCAACCCTAAAACAAATTAAAATGAAATCGGCAAAGAATGGCGGCAGATACGAGTTACAATTAATCCGTCTTTCTTCAAAACCATAATCGGATGGCCGGATTTTATTCTTGATTTTTTGTTTATACTGTGGCTTCGAACTAAAATGGTGAAGGATATGTTAGCACCGGACTTTGCCGGTACCGCTAATAGAGAGAACGTGAAGTTATAGGGAGATTTGCTGAAATTTCTTAGCCTAAAAGGCCTCACACCATAAGCTCGAAAATAAGCTGCCCTTCTTACAAAACCACAAAGAAACTCCCGCAAAACGGCAAGAAGCCGAATTGCGGGAATTTCTGTACACTATGATAATTTACTAAACCTATGAAGCATTGCGAAACCTGCTCTCTGTTGATATTATCCTTGGGGTATGTGCCATCCGCGATTTCGATGTCTTTTACCCAACAAAAATACTTCGGGCTTTTTGGTACGAAGTAACATAATATGCAAAAGCAAGCAGCTATGATAATCCGTTGTAATAGTTGTACACTTGTGATATGATGAACACGCCTTGTGTCCACACAAATGGGAGTCAAGGAACTAGCATATGCTCCCATGGTAAAATATATGAACCTACTTTGACACTTTCGACTGTGCCACAAAAATATCTTATGGACGATTCCTTCAGCCGGGAAAGCCATTGTTCCCCGCCGCCGTCCCTTTCGTTTTGGACTTCGTGTGAATCGCTCAACCTATGTCGGTATATCGCTTCACCCTTACCCGATGAGGAATGTGTGCAAGGTCAATTAGTATAGCTAAAATCTTATGAGTTCAGGAGCCTGTAAAAATGAACATCTCACAAAACAATAACAATAACAATAAAAAACCATGGTACAAACTATGGTGGGTTTGGGTCATTGTAGCCATCTCAATTTTTGTGCTTTCACCATATGTAATCATGTATAGAAATATGATGTTCCCTGAAAATGCTATGAAGAAAAGATACCGTGAGTTTCCCTATATCGCAACTATAACGATTACAAATTTTCAAACACAAAGAGATCGAGTCACAATAAGTGAATTAGTAAATGCAAGAACAAGTTGGGTACATAATCAAAAGAGTGATTGGGAGAAACATGGTCGCAGGCGTTATTTTACACTTGATTTATCTCAAACCGATAAAATTACCGTAATTTTTGGATACGAAGAAGAATTTGATATCCAAACGTTTGCAAATGAAATAACCAATGTTGCTTATTTGAATTTTGTTGATTCCCAAAATAAGCAAATTATAAATAGCGAGGAAATCACATCAGCATATTCTTCTTATCAAGGTTCGACACAATCATATGATGTTATTATGAAAGTTACTGAGGATGCGATGCAAGAATATCTGATGGTTGCTGAGCGCATGAGCGGTGACACTATCTATATCAACATAAATTTTAACGGCTCAATATCATCGGATTCATTCTCCATTGAAATGAGCGACAATGAAACACTAATTATCAAAGGGTTCATAAATAGCGGAGCGGCGGAATCACTTGTGAAGCTCATCGAGTTAAAAGAAGTCCCCGGAAATTTAATAGTAGATTTGAAAATCGAGCAATAAAATGTTTGTAAGGAAAGTGCTAAATGGAAAGTAACGAGGTTAAAAATACTAATTTAAAGGTCATTACTTTTATTGGCAATATACTTTTGTGGTTATTGCTGTTACCGAGTATGCTTTATGCGTTCAGCTCAATGTTTGCGGCAGATGCTGGTTTTTCTACAAAACTCCATGAAACAGTATTACTTACAGCGATCTCAATTGCTTTCTACAGTCCTATTATTGTTTTAGCAGGAGCTATTGCATCACTGGTTATGAGACGAAAGCAAAAATATAAACTATCTCTAACTTTTGAATGTATGTCTCTGGGATTGGTCACATTATCGGTTTTACTGTTTATTTTGAGCGAGCATGTAAGGTAATCGATAATTGTATCTGACGACAAGGATATAGTAATCGGACATATTTTTCTTGTTTTCTTACCCACTTCTTTGCTTTCTCAGATACACGACTCCATAATTTTTATTGTTTTTTCTTTCATCTACTCAGTCATATAAGATTTGATGGATAGCAAAAAGGTAACTATTCGCTTTTATAAAAAACTATGAGCTGCGAATTCGATTCCCCTCATCTCCATTCAAAGGCTAATTTTAGCCTTTTTATTAGTGAGTAAGCATTAAAATACTCAAAAAGCAGTTGTTTTTCAAAGCGGATTTATTGCAAGTGCGGTTATTTTTGGCAAAATGTCAAAATTTATCCGAATGAAACAGTTAATTTCCTTATACAAATGCATATTGATAGGGAAGAAAGTGTTGGAGTTATTGAACTGCGTGACGGGTCTTCATCGTATAGCATTGTGAAAGCAAAGCTAAATTAATCGCGCAGGTTGTAATCTATATCGATACTTAGTTGTCCCCGGTCGAAAAACATCAATAGTCAAGATATATATTCTCTAATAAATCATGATTGCTTTTGTAATAAAGCACAAAAAAACGCACTCAGCCCTCTTCATTATTAATACCAACACCCCTTCAATAAAAGCTACTGACCCATCAAAAACACAATACTTATTCTGCATACTTCTACCTCTTACAAACATTATCATATTGCCCTTGCCAAAACGAATTGACTCTTACCTTTGTTTTCAACCTACCTCGCCTTTGCAACAATCAAAGGTACAGTCATCTTCGGTGGCTACATTATATGACCTTCGTAAACCTATAATTGACAATCTTTTTTGATAATCATAATTAAGCATAATTGACTAATTCACTCATTACAAGTATTAATATATAATATAAGATAAATTTATTTATATTGGAGATAATTCGATGCCTCAATTATCCTTATATTTAGATGAAGATACACTGAAGAAAATTGAAACCGGTGCAAAAATAAATAAAACCTCTGTATCTAAGTTTGTGTCAGTTGCTTTAAAAGAATATTTTTCCGGTAACTATCCGGAATGTTTTCAAAACCTTTTCGGCTCTGTTTCTGATGATAGTTTCGCGGCTCCTAATCCATTGGATACAGCTTTGGATAGCAAGAGGGAGAGCCTATGAGTTTTTATTTAGATACTAATATTTGCATCTATTTCTTGAAAGGCACCTATCCGGCTCTGCTTACAAAAATGCTTACTTTGCGCCCTTCCGATATAAAAACACCTGCCATTGTTAAAGCTGAGCTTATATACAGTGCTGAAAAAAGCATAAAACGCGACGAAAACATCGAAAAAGTTTCCTCATTTCTTCTACCCTTTGAGATTATACCCTTTGACGATGATGCCGCTGATTATTACGGTTTTATACGAACAGAACTAGAAAAAAAGGGAACACCTATAGAACCTAACGATTTACTTATTGCTTCAACCGTTTTGTCAAAAGACGGTATTCTTGTAACAAATAATACAAAAGCATTTGAGAGGGTGTAAAATATACGACTTGAGAATTGGATTTTGCAGAAATTTAAATAGGTATATCCATATAAAAGCACTTAACTTTTATATTTCACGTCAAAAAAGAGTCCTTATCTCAGACTCTTTTTTTGCTTGTTGTATATTAAAAATCACAATGCACAGAATAATTAATTTGGTAGATATAAAACCCTATCAGTGAACTCTTTAATAACCTTACTATGTGAAATAATGATTATTGTGCTTTCTTTGAAATCGGAAAGTATATTTTTAATCACAGTAGTTTACATATCTGCATTCATAGCAGATATGGCCTCATCCAATATTATAATTTTAGCATTTGAAAAATACAATCGGGTAAGGGTCAGTCGCTGCCTTTCACCACCTGACAGGAGAGTCCCTTTCTCACCTATTTCACCATACAACCCTATAGATTCTACTTTTTCTGTTAACGATACTCTATTGAGCGCATAAAATATTTCATCATCATTAATATTTCTGTCAAAAACAATATTCTCTTTCATATTTATGCTACTACACATACTGCGTCCATATAGTCAAGATATGTCGAACTATTATATACTCTAGCGCTTCAAATTAGATATTAACTCATAGAACAAATTATTGAGAAAGTTTCCGTTCTATGCTACGCTTATTATCAGTAAGATACTTTTGATAAATACATTGTATAATACATAAGCATGTCTAACAAACAGGAGGCATTTCATGTTCGGTCGAAAAAAAGTTAATATTCCTGAATGGGCTTCTATTTTGGGACAAAAAGAATATGGAAAATTCATATCAGCGGTTAATGAATACTTTAAAAATCAAGGCAAACCATACAATATTAATATTGCAGATGGCGCGGTTATTCTTACAGAGAATAATCGACAGTTTGGACTTAGTAATTTGGCTCAATTATGTACCCGGATCAAACCGGAGGAATATCCGCATCTTATAAAATACCACTTTGGCCTTATGGAAGAACATAACACATTCAGAGAAACCCTGCTGTTTGAGGGTTTTGAAAGTATAAGTCAATATTTGGCACTCAGACTCCATGACAAAGAATATACAGATATAAAAGAAGATACTATTCGCCGCCACTTTGCAGGCGAGGTTTATGCTGTGCTGGTGTACGATTTCCCAAATGTTATAGAAAATATACCGCAAAATCATACTGAAAAGTGGAACAAGAGCGAAGATGAACTGTTCGCCATTGCCGCTCAAAATGTTCGTAAAAATTATGAGCTGCCAATAAAAGAAATTAAACTTGATAAAGCTGAATTTTTCGCCGTTGAAACAGAGCATTTCTTTGCGCCTAACATTCTCTTTGAGATAGAGCATCATGAAGCATTGCTCGGTAAAAGCGGAGCGATAATCGGCATTCCAACAAGAAGCCTTGCAATGATTTGCCCCATCAATGACTTGAGTATTGTAAATGCGCTGAATATATTTTTCGCTAACATATCAACTCTTTATGATAACGGCCCAGGTTCGCTAACGAGAGAAATATACTGGTATCATAACGGACAGTATGAGGCGCTAAACTATACAGTCGGCGAAAGTATTGGGTTTAAACCATCAGAAGCGTTTTTGGAAGTTCTAAACGGCTTGGAAGAAAAAGTCTGAGATGCAGGGATTTTGCTACACTTAATCATTTTATAGGAGCTTAATATTGCAAACATAAAGGAGAAACAGCTATGAACTCAGAGTCTACCCCAAAATACAAAAAATTCATACTGACAGGATTGATCATTTCGCTTATAGCTGTAATATCCTCTTCGCTAACCTATTCATTTGTGCTGCGAAAACTCAAAGAGGAAATAACGGAAGCCTTAATTACAACTGAAATGGCTGAAGAAATTATAGAGCAGGAAATAAAAACTGAAGTTGCCGCAGTTGAAGACACACAGCTTTCAATAATGGCAGAAAAACTAACCCTAAACGCTCGCAAAGCTGTACTGACAGAGGGTTATTCTGAAAGACTTGATGCAATCAAAGATATTGGCAATGGGTTAAAATATGTTTTGTCATCAGAACACGCTTTATTGATGGATAATGATACATTTCGTACATCTGCTCTTACTGTTATTATTACCGATTATCTACTTAGAGATGGTAACATGATTAAATTTATACAGTATAAGATAAGAAGAAGTAAGTCGGATAATTTATCCGGTGAATATCAATATTGCTTTTGGATGTATTCAGGAAAAACGGTATTTTTCAGCAACACGGAATTTGATAATTCTCAAGAACAAAATACTCGTGTTATTGAAAACAGCGATGGGTGCTATATTTTTTCTCTCATACCCGGATATTCACAATCAACCATAAACACAAGCGATAAGATTTCCTATTATGATGTCAAAGTTCTGACTCCGGTAGATACTGAGTTTTCCGTCAATCAATCGAAAATCCCCTTAGGCGCTGCTTATGATGAAACTATCCGCCCTCGCATTGTTAAAGAAAATGATAGTATAAAAGTTGTGGTTGTAGGCGGCGTTGGTGAACCAGAGCTTTTATTCGACAGTTCAACTCTTTCTTTTTCTTTGTATAACGGTCCGCTGAAAAGCGAACGCATAGATTATGACTTCCCTGATTTACTTTTGGGCCTAAGCGATTCCAATGGAAACATCAGAACCCTGCATATCCGTAAAGAAGATGAAACTATACAGATAAACGAATACCGCGATCAGATTATTTTCACAAGAAATGGTGAGCTTCACTCCCTTAAACACTTTATTTTGGAGGAAGAGTTTTACGAAGATGAGTTTGGAAATAAGTCTGATTTCGCCACAGGAAGATTTGACATAAAGAAACTTCTTTCTGCTCCGTTAGATGGTGATTCAGCCTTTGAAATCCCTTTAGGATTGCCAACATTTAGTTATCGCACAAGCACAGATATTCCCCTGTATGTGGGAGAAGATTACGTTTGCTATATCCAAGAATCCTATTTTTCTGGAGGCGGTACATATCATGTAATTAGAGAAGACATTCGCTTTGACAAATTGAATAATTTATCAAAACTTTTATACACAGAACGCATGATTCCCGATTTTACCGAAACAACATTGGCCGACGTAGTTTATGGCAGCGAGTCAAGTGATTTTTATCAGCCGGAAGTCAGTATATATGCCGGAAGAATAAACCCTATTGTTGATTTCAAACTGCTTGCCCTAAAGCGAAATATGGGTAAATGGAGCCTAATGCTGCCTGTTATTCAGGAATATTTCCATCCGGGAAATGGAAGCTATGAAAGTTCGATTACAAGTTTCGCAGTATTCAGTAATGATGTGCCCGATACTCTGACCCCAAAAGTTGCAGAGATGAAAAACTCTGCCGGCATTTGGACTTTGTGGGATGCTAAAGATTTAGCGGCATTTCCGCAAAGCAGCGTATTTTTGGCGCAATATGATTATTCAATAGGAATTGGTAATCAAAATAATATTTCGTATAATGGAGAAGTGATAGATATTCGAGTACCGGTTGATATTGATGAGGCTATTGTTTCCATAAACTTTGCCGATGCAGACGACCAAGAGATTTGGCGCGATAAGTTAAGTAAAATAGAGTGATTTTTATTTGAGATACCTAACTTGACTTGTATTTTCCAATCATTGGTATTTCTTACTTAGAAAAAACATATAAGAACGAATTCTCTATTATCAGTTTTTTTACTAATTGACTGAGTTCCATATCCATATATAAATGTTTGGTTGAATAGCTGTATGGAGTTTATTTACATACGCAAAATGTTCAATGGATTTTTTGGCATTTCAGATGAAGGCACAAAATTTCTGTATACTTTTATTTTTTTACCATCGTCACTCCATTTTTTTTAATAAAATTGAGGCACATATCTGATTTTAGCTACGCAGAAGCGCTACCAGAACCAATGCGAATCAGCATTAACTACGAATATACAGCATAACCAACAAAACATTTTTTCACATATTTTTAGTCGACGCATCTAAAAGCAATAAAATACCAAAGGCTACACAAGGGTACTTTATAATTAATTACAAATCAGATTATCAAGATTACTGATTTGATGATAGCAGCATTCTTTCAAAATAAGATACTATATTTTTCGATATTTCAACATTTATTTCATTATCGATATTTTTATCATAAGTGAATTTATTTAAGTTAATAAAATTCTTTTCTACAAATTGAACTAAATCATCACTATCATATTTTACAAAAAATTCATTTTCTTGTTGCTTAATATATGTATGTTTACAATATGCATGTACAAGCAGTTTTAATCCAGTATTCTTATGGCGAATATTTAAAAAATAAAACCATGGAATACCTTCATTGATAGATAATTCAAGCCATCTCATTATTTCAGGAATTTGAAATATTTCACGTGAATCATTGTTATAATCAGGAAAAAATATATCAACAGAAGATATTGCACTAATCAGAGTTTCTTTTGTGATAGATAGCCTAAATAAAAAATCAAATAATGTATCAAATCTTAAATCCAATATATCTTCTTTTCGAATTGACAAACCTCTATAATCTGTCATCTGAATTATATCATTAATTACCCAATTTAGATTAACTTCATCTTCATAATCGACAATGGGAGATGAGTTTATAAAAATTGCTTCTTTAAAATTGCTCAACAACTGATTTTCATTGGGTATTTCAATGCACCATTTTGATTATGACCTCCCAATCGTTTTGTTTACATCAAATAAAACCTAATGCATTCTTTTAAACTCGCCATCCATTAGTATTATAAAAATGGGCAACCCTTTATTTAAGTAATAATTAATATGCTTGCTTTCTCCAGTGTATTTATATCCATATTGTGTCTTATTTTTAAAATAAGAATTCCCATGTTTTAGCTGGATACCAACAAGTTTTCCAGTAACATTTTCTCCACTAACAAGTTCTATGTACCCATCTATTCCAAAGTCATTTTCCTGATGTACTGGGTGGTATAAGCATCCAAGAGCTTCATTTACAAAATTTTGAAAATAAGTTTCTCCTATTGCACCTGTTAAATTGCTCTTTCTTCTTTTTGGAAATTTCATAATGCCATCCTCCGCTTAGCTGTTTAGTACTATTTTACTACAAACTAATAAGCGTATCTATACTAATAATATTTTCTCTATATTCTTGGGAAGCGCTTTGCACCAAGTGCACTAAACAATCAATAACCAAAGCTAATGATTTATTTTGCTATAATTAATATTAAAGCATCATTTAGGAAATCCGCAGTTTCTTTTCTGCACATCGCAAAAGTATGGAGGAATAAAAAGTTATTAAAAGAGGGTTGGCTAATTAAAACAGTTGCATTTTATATATTTTTAAAAGAGTTCAAAATATATAAAACAATATTAATTCTAAATATTTATCTCTTTATATGAATATTCAATACAAATAATCTATGTAGTTGACTATTTGTTAAACACTGCATACATATATGTATCTGTATATTATAAAAATTCTATACATAGTATAAAAGTGCGGAGTATTTATGATTGTACTCTGCACTTTTATTTATTTTGATAATATGTTAAAATTAATCAAATAAAATCACTTGTTGTATGTAGAAGTCAATACATGGCAATAGTCATGTTGAAATAATATTAATAGTTATACAAATTAAATTTAAGGAGAATATTTTATGGTCGATAAAATTAAGAATATGATAGCTATTGCATTTTTAATTGTTATGATTGTCCCATGCAATCTCTATGCTTCAAGTGACATAACAATGGCTATTCCAAACAATATAAAGGTCATAATTAACGAAAAAACTTACACTTTTGAGGCTTACAATATTATGGATTATAACTATGTTAAATTAAGAGATATAGCTGTAATTCTTAATAACACCGAGGCCTGCTTTTCAGTTAATTGGGATGAAGAAAACAAAGCTATATCACTGTTTTCTGGAAAGCCCTACATTGTTATTGGTTCGGAACTAAGTAATTCAAATAGTGAGAGCAAGAACGCGACACTTAACAATGCTAAGATAATTGTTAATGATGAATTTATCGAAACTGAATCATATATCATTAACGACAATTCATATTTTAGACTTAGGGATATAGGAGAGATAATAGGATTTGAGGTCGATTGGGATAGTAATAGTAACACAATTGTTATTCTAATAGACGGTAGTAATACTAATGAAGAACCTAAAATTTTGAATACATTTGACTTCGATCATAATACTAAGCGCATTTACACTTTAGAAACTGTAACCGAAAGCGGCAGGAATCTTACAATAACTGTCGAATTATATTGGCACAGTGAAGAAATGTTAAGAGGCAGATGGAAAAATTTATTTGACAAAGATACTTTAGATGAAATATTTGAGGAATCATCTACAGATGATACATTTATGGTAATTGTTTCAATGTCTGGAGCAATTACCATGCAAAATATTCATTATGTTTACAGCAAACATACCCTTGACTATATTAAAGTTGATATAATTCATACAAATCATGATAGGCTTGGTATCGTTGAGTTACTTTCCGGAGAAAACGGAATTCATCTAAAGTATGAGCCAGCATCTAAATTTAGAAGCAAATACCCAAGCATCAATACTTTTATTCCCTTGTCAGAAGAAATAGACTATTGGTGGGTCGAATAAAAATAGGCAGCAATGATGTAGTTAATGTATCTCAGAGTTGTATTATAATTGCTTGTATAGATAATGATATTTTATTTTTGTTTAACAAATATAATGCCCGTCTTCACAACAAGTGTTTGAGTAATATGTCATGCCACATAAATAACATTTAAATGCTCTTTCTTTTTCAAATTATGTGATTTCTTTACCGTAAATAAAACAACCCTCAGTATATTTATTTATAATTAATCCTCCGCTTGATTTGGTTACGCCCATATTTCAACATACTTTGTTTGATTAATCCGATATTTCATGTCTATCATCCCATTCGCCATGTATTATAACTCATTTACTTTATACGGAAAGCTACCACTCCATTAATATTTTAAATATTTTTATGCTAAAAAAATAAATATTTAAAATACTTCAAAATTGACACACTTTATTTATATGAATTAGAATAGATTTTGTGTTACCAATAAAGTTTGATGGGAATGAATATAATGGAAAACTTATGCGATAAATTGAACAAAGTGAAAGAAAGCTCAAGAAAATTGGCTGTTTTAGATTCTGAGATCCGAACCAATATCTTATTTTCCATGGCTGACGAAATAAGGACACATTCAGCGGAAATACTCCTTGCAAACCAAAAGGATTTATCAATCGCAAAAGAAAATAACCTTGATGAATCCCGCCTTTCTATACTGACGCTAACTGCTGGCAATGTTGAATCCATGGCAAAAAGCCTTGAGCAAATGGCAAAACTTCCGGACCCGGTTGGTGAGCGCATCAGCTATTCAGCAAGAAAAGATGGATTGATAATCGAGAAAAAATGGATTCCCTTAGGTGTTGTATCCGTTGTTTACGAAGCCCGCCCTGATGTCGTTACCGACTCGGCAGGTATATGTATGAGAACGGGGAACGCCCTAATTTTATGCGGCTCAAGGCACTCGTTTAACACAGATTTGGCAACTGCAAATATACTCAAAAAAGCCCTTTCCGATAATAATATAGATACGGACTTCATTACTTATATAGAAGATACATCTCATGATATGAAAATCTTCATTGCCAGACAAAAACGCTGTGTTGATTTAATGATTATCCGAGGTGGAGTCCCCTCAGTTGATTCGCTTATCTCCGCCGCTACAGTTCCCTATATAGTCGCAGGCGAAGGCAACTGCCATATTTTTATAGACGACAGTGCCGATTATGAAATGGCGGCAGATATTGTTATAAACAGCAAAGTCCCCCGCCCGAAAGCCTGCAATGCGGCGGAAACTATTCTCATAAGCAGAGCTTGGGCAGATAAGTATTTTGAGGCCTTGGCAGAGTTGCTGCATGATAATGGTCTAAAGTTATTCGGCTGTGAAAATGCTGTAAAGTTTACCGATCACATAGTCCCTGCTGAAGAAAATCACTAGCTCCATGAATTCTTTGCCCCTTCCCTAGCCGTAAAAATTGTAGGAGATGTAAATGAAGCCATCAATCACATAAACTTATACAGAACCCCCCATACGGAAACCATCATAAGCAGCAATATGGATAATGTAAGGCTATTCCAGTCCATGGTTGAAGCCAATGTTATATGCCACAACGCCTCTACTCGCTTTACAGATGGCATAGAATTCGGCCTCGGTGGGGAAATCGGCATAAGTACGCAAAAGTTTTCAATCGCAGGGCCTATTGGAATGTATGGATTAATGTACGGCAAGTATTTTCTCCACGGAAATGGAAATATACGACAATAACAGGAGCCCGAATAAAATATATTTAAAGAAAGGGTGCTTTTTATGGAATACGAAGGCAGAATCTGCCACCCACCTATGGAAAAATCTTCATACATGCTTGGAACGGCTGTCGGCTGTTCTTACAACAAATGCAGATTTTGCGGACTGTTTAAGCATCTGCAATACAGGCTGCTTCCGTTGGAGCAGATAGAAGCCGAGCTTCAGCGTATCCGCAGTATAGGCGGCAACCCCAAACAAGTATTCTTAGGCGACGGCAATGCTTTCGGCATGGAAACATCGCGCCTGATAGCAATTTCAGAGATGATTGCCCACTACTTTCCCAATTGCCAAATGATTAATATGGACGCTACAGTCACAGATATTCAGGGTAAATCCGACGAAGAATTGGTGCAATTACGCCAATTGAAAGTAAGCAGACTCTATATAGGCATTGAAAGCGGCTTGGATGATGTCCTCCGGTTCATGAAGAAAGACCATAACAAGACGCAAGCCTATAAAGAAATAGAACGCATAAAAAGCGCCGGCCTTTCCTTCAACGCGCATATTATGACAGGCATCGCAGGACATGAACGCGGATTAGAAAATGCCGAAGCACTGGCTGAATTTTTCAACATCACCCAGCCAGAAAGAATAATCAACTTCTCCTTATTTCTATCTAAAAATGCACCGCTGAGAAAATATGCACAAGAAGGGCTATTTGTCCCTGCTTCTGAATATGAAAATTTAATGGAAACCCGCAGGCTTTTGGAATTACTGAAGCTGCCTTGCTGTATATTCGATAGCCTTCACGATAATTTGGAATTTCGGGTTCGCGGCATTTTACCGGAAGATAAAGATAAAATGCTTGAAAAGCTCGACAATGCAATTAAGTTTCATAAGCAAAATGATCTTATTAAAATTTAGACAGTTTTAAACAACTCTAATAAAAGCGGCCTTAATACATTTGCCCTTTCACTATTTGAATTTGCTATACCAAAACAGCCATCTGCAAATTGACTTACATAAACAAGAGGCTTACAATATTTGTTGCGGCAATATACTAATTGAAAAAACATACCGCCTATGTTTTTCACGCATCTTTAGCTCAGTTGGTAGAGCAGCTGGCTCTTAATCAGCGGGTCCGGGGTTCGAGTCCCCGAAGGTGTATAAATAAAAAAGCAATGCGTTAACTTCTTTTCGCATTGCTTTTTTTGCGGAAATATTCCGGCCTACCAATAGCCATTTTCTATATTAATCCGCCTGTACTATTTGTAACTATTATACATTTTCAGGATATGGCTCTATAAGCCAAAAAACCCTTTAACCCCTTGCAAATCAAGGCTTCCGTCAATTGACAGCAACCATCTTTTTTGTTAGGCTTCAAATGTTTGGTTAATTATAAAATTTGGAGGAGATTTAATGAAAAAAAGAAGTTTTTCATCAGTTTTGGCATTTGCCATGGCAATGGTAATGATACTTGGCGCAATGCCTTTTAGCACAGTGGTTTATGCAGCTCAGGATTTTGAAAAAATCGTTCTTACAATTGACAAAGAAAATATTGTAATTGATGGTAAAACACAAAAACTTGACCCGTCTAACCACGGAACTACTCCAGTTCTCGCAGAAAACAGAACTTTACTTCCTGTTGCCTGTATAGCTGATATTATAGGAGTTAAAACCGATTGGAATGCGGCATTTAGAAAAGTTACAATAACATCCGATAATCAAAAAATCGAAATGACTATAGGAAGTAAAGTTGCAACAGTTGATGGCAAATCTAAAATAATGGATGTTGCCCCTGTTCTTATAAACGGCAGAACAATGCTTCCTGTAAGCGCTGTTACAGAATTTCTCGGCTTAAATATCACATGGGATGCTGCAAAAAGAGAAGTAACTATAACAAAAGGCTCCGGCGCTGTAGCAGAAGCACCTGCACCTGCTGCCGCAAATGTTACCGTAACAGACCAAGCCGGCAGAAGCGTTACTTTTAAAACTAATCCTAAAGTAGCTTCCTGCTATTATATATCAACACTTATTTCTTTAGTTATCGGCGGAGCTGACAGCCTTGTTGGTATTGAAAATCAGGCTTCCCGCCAACCTATTTATGAAGCATATGGAAATGTTGCTAATTTAGCTCAAATCGGTTCAGGCAAAGGCGTTAATTTTGAAGCCCTCGCAGCCAGCGGAGCAGAAGTTATCATTATCCCAAAACGCTTACAAGATTCCATACCTCAGCTTGAACAAATCGGTGTACAGGCAATCGTAGTTGTACCTGAAACACTGGATGGCCTCCTTGAATGTTTTGAGATTTTAGGCAAAGTTTATAACCAAGAAGCTAAAACAAAAGAAATTATCAGCTACTACAATACTAAAATATCAGAAATCGAAGGATATACAAAATCCCGTTCAACTGCTGTTCCTAAAGTATATGTAGCCGGCAACTCAAGCTACTTAAACGCGGCTACAGGCAATATGTATCAAAGCACAATCGTTGAGTTTGCAGGCGGCATTAATGTCGGCAAAGACCTTACAAGCGGCAACTGGGATCAAATCTCCGTTGAACAGCTTCAGGTTTACGCTCCTGAAATTATATTTATTTCAAACGGCGCAGATTATACCGCCGATGACCTTTATAACAATCCACAGCTTAAAGGCATCCCTGCTGTTGAAAGTAAACAAATTTATGCTTTCCCGTCAACTATGGACGCATGGGATGTGCCTTCCGCTTCTTCAATATTAGGCATTATGTGGGCTGCCAATAAAATCAACCCAAGCGTTTACCCTGAAAGCAAAATCTCTTCTGAGGTAGAAAGTTTCTATAAAACCTTCTACAAAACAACCGTTAAATATGCTGGTGTGGCAGGTAGATAATGAATCATTTAGTTAAAAGAAATATTTCTATAGTTGTATTGGGAGTAATCTTTCCTGCGGTGGTTTTTACAGCCTCCATCTGTATAGGAAGATACCCCTTAACCGTAGAACAGCTATTTACTTACTTATTTAGCCCCGGGGTCTTTGAAGATCCCGGAGCTAATATTTTTTGGAATATAAGATTGCCAAGGGTATTGTTTTCCCTAATGGCAGGCGGCGCCTTGGCAATTTCAGGCTCGGTTTTGCAAGGCATATACCGCAATCCCCTTGTTTCGCCTGATATTATTGGGGTTTCGTCAGGGGCTTCTTTAGGTGCGGCAATAGCAATCGTTTTATTTTCCATGAACTCTTCTACCATTCAGCTTTTCGCCTTTGCAGGCGGCATAATTGCCGTTTTAACCACATTTAATCTGGCAAGAGCAGGGAATCAATCGACTATTGTATCCTTAATCCTTTCGGGTGTTATTATAAATGCCTTGGCGCAATCAGGGGTTTCCATGCTTAAATATATGGCAGACCCTTTGCAGCAGCTTCCCGCAATTGAGTTCTGGATGATGGGCAGTTTGAACACAATTACATGGGCTAAATTATTTCAATTTATGCCTTTGTTTTTAATCTGTACTGTGGTTATAATTCTGCTTAGGTGGCAGCTAAACGCCCTTTCCATGGGCGATGAGGAAGCCGCAACCTTAGGCGTTTCCGTAACTTTAATGCGGGCCATTCTGATTGGCACGGCTACGGCTCTCGTTTCAGGCGTAGTTTCCATGACAGGCATGATTGCATGGGTTGGACTTATATGCCCTCATATTACCCGAATACTCGTCGGCAGTGACCATAAAATCAGCGTGCCCATTTCATTTTGCACAGGGGCAGGCTTCATGGCAATGTCTGATACCATTGCCCGTTCCTTAACAGCTGCGGAACTGCCTATCAGCGTTATTACGGCTGTTACAGGCGCGCCGTTTCTCGCGTATTTGCTCATAAAAAGCGGCAAATCCGCTTGGCAGTAGGAGGTGTTGGTGAATATGGACAGATTATCATGCAGCGATTTAACCATTGAGCTTTCAAAAAGAATTATACTTGAAAATATTTCATTCACCGCTGAGTGTGGGAATATCTATGTACTGCTTGGCAGCAACGGCACAGGCAAGACCACTCTTTTGCGCGCTTTATTAGGACTTATAAAACCTGTAAGCGGCAAAATAACGATAAATGACAAAGATACCGCATCATTTTCCAGAAAAGAATTTGCGAGAAATATTTGCTATCTGCCCCAAAACCACACAGCTGTTTTCGAATATCAGGTTGTGGATTTTGTAATTCTTGGCAGAACGGCCCACGGCAATATTTTCTATCAGCCAATGAAAAATGATAAGGAGAAAGCCTTGGAAATACTCGCCCAAACAGGCATAGAGCACTTGGCATACCGGCCTTATTCTCATTTAAGCTCAGGAGAATGTCAGCTGGTTATGCTTGCAAGAGCGCTTATGCAGGATACGCCTTTTCTGCTTCTTGATGAACCTACCAGCAATTTAGATTTCAACAACCAGCGCAAGGTAATGGACAGGGTTACTAAACTTGCCCATGAAAATAACAAAGCTGTCATCATATCTATACACGATCCCAATGCGGCTATTGAATACTGCGACCATATAATCGCCATGCACAACAAAAAAATAATCAAGCTGATCAGCAAGCGTGACGGTAACTTCTATAACGAAATTGAAGTTGTTATGAAAGAAATTTATGATTCCAATATAAAAGTTATGCAGGTTGGAGAATATGCTTTTGTTAGGTAAAAAAAGGCCTTGGTTTATACGCCAAGGTCTTTTTTATGTTTGAAATTATATTATGTAATTTTGCCGCAAGCTATGATTCAGCCCCATTTTTAACCATAACTATCTGCGCCATGATTGAAAGAGCTATCTCCTCATGGGTTTTACATCCCAAATCAATTCCTATGGGTGTATATATTTTATCAAGGGCCGATTGACTGAAGCCTTTTTCCAAAAGCTCGCCGAACAGTCTGTCTATGGTTTTCTTTGATGCCATCATACCAACATAAGCAAGGCTCTTATCAAGCACACCTGCCAGAACTTCACCATCCATATCATGGTCTGTTGCAGAAGTAACAAGATAAGCGTTTTCAGGAATATTCATTTGTTTAAGGTCAGTTTCATAACTTTCCACTTTTATATATTTATCCACCGATTGGCTTATTTCTTCAGCGCCATTCCCTTTATTATCTACAAGCCAAACCGAGAAGTCTAGAATTTTTGCAATACGAACAAGCGCAATGTTTACCCGTCCTGTACCGCAAATTACTAAAAGATTCCCGCTGTTTTCATGCTCATCTCCAGCATTATCGCCATGTATATTCATATTCTATATCCTCGCGTAATAAGGTCTCGTAACCTGTTTAATCAGAAAATTCCCCTGCGCTCCCTCACTTACCATATGAAGGGCTTTTTCAGGCTCTATAACTTCTGCCCCTGCCAATACAGTTACGCCGCAGAACTTGAAAACTTCAGGCATATGCACAACAGACGGACCTATTAGAACGATTTCCCGCGCCTTTGTCGAGCTTGCGATAATATGGTTAGTGGTTTTATTAATCAGAGTTGCGCCTGTAATAATAACAACATCACATTCGGGCAAAAGCAGAGGCTCTGCCCAAATAGGATACATATCCTGCTCAGGGTAAAGCTCAAACACCAGTGTTCGTTCACTATGTTGTTTTATATCGTCAATCATTTTGCCGAAATTCCCGATAACCCCCACGGTGTCAGAAGGTTTAATATCTATGAAATCATACATGCTGCCGCTGGGAATATTCTCACGTCCTCCGGCAGTCAGCGCGTTTACGGTGGCAATCCCCAAAGATGAATCCTGCAAGCTCAAACTGCTCACAAGCTCCACTAAATCAGAAGCCGGCCGACCTGCCATGGTGCCCGCATACTTCGCCCCTTCAATGCCGGGGTATCGAAAGCTCAGTCCAACCGCGCCGTCTGATAGCTCTACTGCCGTAAATCCGCTGCCACAAACCGCCCGGGCTATGGTTTTATCCCTGCAAAGTTCTTTTGCTTTTCTTTCTATATCATGTGCAATCATGAAAAAAGCCTCCTAATTTAAGTCACATTCAAAATACATTGGAGTAAGTCTATCATAAAATTTATGTCGAAAAAAGGGATTGGGTCATGTATTGAAAAATGCTATATTTCGCACTACTTTGTATAATCATAATTGATGTGTACCGTTTTTGCCGAATCGGATGTTACAGGCTTCACTTCATCTCAAATTAAAAATAGCCTTTTGCAGGGGATAATTTGGGCGGCATTAAGCAATACCGGGAAATAAATATGTAATTGATTTCTAAACATTTGCTAAGTTAAATTTTAAGTACTATATAGCCAAAAAGACATATCAGTATTATATTGAGCAAAATACAGATATGCTTACACAGACTCATTAAATGCTGCACTTTCCGAAACCGAAAAAGCACTAAAAAATCTTTTAAAGGCTCTGGAAGCGGTATATTTAACTATTCCACAAAATCACACATGGACGAACTGGATTGCCAAAATCCGAATTAAAGGTCGCCCTCTCAGCTACAAAACTAAAAACCGATTTAGACAATTAAGAAGGAGCATATTTTATATTTCCTGCATAAATTTTCGGAATATGATTATGAAAATATAGAATGCCAGAAGCGATTGATAAAAACTTTTATTAATTATGTATTTGTCTATGATGATAAAGTAGTAATATCTTTTAATTACAGCGGTGACGGACGCACAATTACTATCAATGAAATTGATGCCGGATTAACTATAGGGATTCAACTGCCGATGGGTGTGTTCCACTTTAACGCCCATATACAAACCATTTACATTATTAAAAATGTATTTGTAGATCATGTAAATCAGAACACCACCCGCTAAGCGGGTGGTGTTTTCTTAGCCTATAAGGCTGTGTTACTAACATGCGCCTTAAGGCGCTCTCCGGTTTCGCCAGTTGTAGCTGCGCTATTACTTGCTACCCATTGGACGATTCAACCTTAAAAGGGTCTGTGTATTCCTTCAGACTTATCTGGTCTTGCAGTATATCTTCTTTGAGTTGGTTTTGGATATACTCTTGAATCGCTTTCTTATTTCTGCCTACTGTATCCACATATGAAGCAAGACCGGATCCCGAATTTCTGCACCGGTAACCGCTGAAAATTCAAATACCCTATTCTACGCATAAATTATTTCGACAATACTCAACCTTTATTTAAGCCCTTTAGCTGATACTACCCGTTTTCATTATATATTTTATTATATTTTCGACAAAATTCTATCCTCAGCCCTTCATATGTATAATAATTGAAAAAAGCTATTTAAAATATATATTTATTGTGGTATATTATAGTAATAACATATATTTCTATTATTTTTTTGCTTACTTTTAAAAATGACATGACGATGGGAGTTAACCGTTTATGTTTATATCTGTTGTTCCTTTGTTCGATAAAAATTTTGCAGTTACCTCATACTTTTTTTTAGCACAGAAGACTACAAATCTCATGGTTGGCACACAAAATGCTTCTGCTTTAGACGGCTCAAATCATTTTGCCGCATTGGAAATGCTTAATGACATAGGTCTTGAGGCATTGACCGGGGGGCGGCCTATTTTAATTCCCATTAACAATATTGCTTTGTTAATGGATTTAGAAAAGCAATGCCATGCCCCTGCCGAACATGTTATTTTTATTATTGACAACGGTATATCACAAGATCAAATGTATATTGACAGAATAAATACCTTAAAAAGCCTGGGCTATAGAATCGGCGTGCAGAATATTACCGATTATGCGCGGATAGAAAAAATTATTGATCTTTGCGATTACCTTCTCCTTAACAGTAAGGTCAAGGATATTGATCTTGTTAAGCGTTATTTAAACTCTCGCTTCCCCAATTTAAAAATTATACTCAAAAATGTTTCGACTGCAAAAGAGTTTAATGATTATGTTCCGTTTAACTTTGATTCGTATGAAGGTTCATTTTACCGTATGCCGGTAACAAAAGGTAATAATGAAGTTTCGCCTTTAAAGGCAAATTACATTCAACTGATAAATATTACGAATGATGAAAACTTTGATATAGGCCAGGTTGCCGCCATAGTTCAGCAGGATACCGCATTGGCTATTTCTCTGCTCCGTATGGTAAACAGCTTGCAACTCTCTAGCGAGGTAAAATCCATAAAAAATGCCGCGGCAATTTTAGGGCAAAGAGAGCTTAGAAAATGGATAACAACTGCCGTTGTAGGTCAGCTGTGTACAGATAAGCCCAATGAAATTACCCGTATCTCACTTTTACGCGCAAAATTCGCAGAATATATAGCCCCGTCTTTTGAACTGGCGCTAAATGGCAAGGAATTGTTTTTAATGGGTTTATTTTCAGTAATTGATATTGTTTTAGATATGCCTATGGATAAGGCGCTTCAAACAGTTAAGGTTACAGGAGATATTGAAAATGCACTGGTCAGAAATCAAGGGCGCTTTGCACCTGTTCTCGATTTTGTCAAAACTTATGAAACGGCAGACTGGCAAAAAATAGCCTTTCTCCTTATAACATACAATATATCCGCTGATGACATTTCAAAGGCGTTTAGGGATTCAATAAAATGGTATAGTGATTTGATTTCAGTTTTTTAAGAAGCTCATATGCCGCCGGAAATCTCTGGCGGCTTTATAATTATAAAATTTTCAATACTAAAATATTAACCAAACATGCCGTTTTGCATGTTTTTTATTAAAAAATTTAACTTTTTATATATAATTCAAAATTTTTCCTTAACTTTTCTTTAATTAGACAAATTAATCTTTTAAATGGAATTTTCGTTTGTTATAATGGGAAAGCGTTATGACATATATTATTTCTTATTATAAAAAGGCTTCAGGAGGTATAAATAGATGGACTACTCAACACAAGGTAATAAAAAAAGAAGGAAAAAATCTAAGCAGCATGCAAAAAAGAGCCGCAATAAAATCGGCGTTCTTATTTTTAGAGTTGCTTTATCTTTAGGTATAATCGCCTGTTTCGCCCTTGCGGGCCTTGTTTTC
>JGI994J12354_10001566_pt1 | contig 23133 bp, 21 predicted proteins | sample IntmicLarv3ML3BL_FD_12354 | JGI IMG/M metagenome (IMG submission 12354) | reverse complement strand
TCTAACGGACGATGGCGCGAGCCTCGTCCGCGCAAACGAGGAGTAGGCGAAATTCATTTTCGCCGTCAACTCCGAGTGCAGCGTTTCAAAGTTAATCTGCTCTAGGCGACCAGGGCGCGTTTCTCTCCTGTGTGAGCCGGACTATACAGATCAAAGGCCGCCCTGTCATTATCCGTCATGCGAGCTTTCCCGCATGTCCGCGCCGGAACGGTTCCGGTGAACATTTCACAAGCCCTGCCGGAGCATCATGTCTTCACCACAAAAAACCACTGCGTCGCAACAGGTGAACCCGTCGAGTTTCGCCCTGTTCAAGCGATGCATTCACTATTTCAAGCCGTATAAATTGCGCATTGTCATAGCGGTCATCGCCATGCTTATCGCCGGTGTGTGCAATGCCGGGGCCGCGTGGCTGGTAAAGCCCGCCCTAGACGATATTTTTCTGAACAAGGACGAGCGCGCCCTTGTGGTCATTCCGCTCCTGTTCATTCTCATAACCTTTGGCAAGGTGTCCACCCGCCTGATTCAGAACTACCTCATGCAGTATTGCGGCTTGCGGGTGCTTGAAACATTGCGCGAGGAACTTTTCAGCAAAATCATCATGTTGCCCGTGCGGTTTTATGAAAACACGCAGGTGGGCATGCTCATGTCGCGCATTATCAACGACGTTATCGCCATACGCACAAGCCTGCCCGCGCTGGTCATGCTCATTCGGCAGGTTATCACCATGGCGAGCCTTATTGGCGTTGCCTTTTATCAAAATACCCGGCTGGCCTTCTGGGCCATTATCGTTCTGCCCCTGGCCTTTTACCCCTTTATCTATTTTGGCCGCCGCCTTCGCAAGCTGGGCCGGAAAAACCAGGAGAAGCTGGCGGACATTTCCACCCTGTTGCAGGAGATATTGAGCGGCATACGGGTGGTCAAGGCCTTTGGCACCGAGGAAAAGGAAGCCAGCCGCTTTGACAAGGACAACCGCAAACTGCTCTCCATTATTCTGAAACAATGCCTTGCCGGGGAATTTTCTTCGGCCATCATGGAAATGGTGGGTGCGATTGGCATTGGCATAGTGCTGTGGTTCGGGGGCATGCAGGTCATCACCGGGCAGTCTGACCCGGGCACCTTCTTTTCCTTTGTCACCGCTCTGGTCATGCTCTACGATCCGGTCAAAAAAATGAGCAATTCCAACAATGAAATACAGCGCGCCCTTGCCGGGGCGGAAAGGGTGTTTGCCATTCTGGATGACCCGGCCCTGGAGGTGGAGCAGAGCGGGGCAAAGGAAGTTTCCGGCCCCTTCCGCGAACTGGCCTTCAACAATGTCAGCTTTGCCTATAAAGACGGCACCATGGCCCTGAACAACATCAATTTTACCCTGCGACAGGGGGAAAGGGTGGCCATAGTGGGGCCATCGGGTGCGGGCAAAACAACCTTTGTCAACCTGATTCCGCGTTTTTACGAAGCCCGGACAGGAGAAATTCTGCTGAACGGCGAGAAACTGGAAAACTATGATCTGGCCTCGCTACGACGCTCCATTGCCATTGTTTCCCAGGACAATTTCCTCTTCAACCTCTCGGTTGCGGAAAATATCACCTACGGCATGGGCGATGTATCGGAAGAGGTCATACACAACGCCGCCATGGCCGCCTTTGCCCATGACTTTATCACAACCATGCCCGAAGGCTATGACACGGTTGTGGGTGAGCGGGGGGTCATGCTCTCCGGCGGGCAGAAACAACGCCTGACCATTGCCAGGGCCATTGTGAAGGACGCGCCGCTTCTGATACTGGACGAGGCCACCAGCGCCCTTGATTCACAGGCGGAACGCATTGTGCAGATGGCCCTTGAAAACCTCATGCAGAACAGAACAAGCATTGTCATTGCCCACCGTCTTTCAACCGTTATCGGGGCCGATCGCATTCTCGTGATGGAAAATGGAACCATTGCCGCCCAAGGCACCCATGAGGAGCTTCTTGAACGGTCGCCCCTGTATTCGCGCCTCTACGCCATGCAGTTCAAACTGGAAGAGGTGAAAGAACTTTCCGTTGAAATTGGCGAAGCTGTGCAGGGCGACCCCTTTGCCGAACCCCTGGTGGAAAAGGAGGCCTGATGAAAATTTCGCCCCGCCTTGCCAGTTTGTTGATCATTCCCCTGTACCGCCTGTGGTGCTCGACCCTGCGCTATACCGAATCGGGCCGCGAACGGGTGGATGCCATGGATGAGGCCCGCGAACTCATGGTTTATGCCCTGTGGCACAACGAAGTGTTCCCGGTCATGTACCTGCGCCGCCAATTACGCGTTGTGGCCATTGTCAGCCGCAGCAACGATGGGGAATACCTCGCCCGCTTGCTGCAAGCCCTTGGCATACGCACGGCCCGTGGTTCAAGCTCCCGTGGCGGGGCAGCGGCCATGCTTGAGGCAGCCCGGCAAATGCAGGAAGAACAGTACAATGCCTTTGTAACCATTGACGGCCCGCGCGGCCCGCGCCACGAACCGAAAAACGGGGCGATCTTTCTGGCCCACCATGCGGGCGCGCAGATTGTGCCCATGCGTTCCTTTGTGAAAAAGGCCAAAATTTTTCGATCATGGGACAGGTTTCGCCTGCCCCTGCCCTTCTGCCGGGTACATGTGGCCTTTGGCGAACCCTATTCCCTGCCGCCCGCGCAGGAGCTTACAGACGAGTATTTGTTGCAGGCCCGGCAGGAACTGAAAAACCGGCTTGATGCCATGCACCCATCGCACTACCTGAACGAAGAAGGCTTTCTCGATGACTGACGCACCCCGGCGCAAAAACACGCCCGTACAACCCGATGTGCCCGAACTGTTCGGCCTTGAAGGGGTACAGTACCGTGTGTACAGACGCCTTGCCACCTTTCTTGAAAATCTTTCGGACAGGCAGAGAACCAGTCTGGCCGATTTTCTGGCCTCAGCCCTGTGGCTTCTCCTTCCCGGCCGGAAACGCTATACCATTGACGCGGTGCAAAAACATCTTGAGCTTCCCCGGCCCGAGGCCGCCCGCATTGCCCGGAAAAGCTACACGGAAAACTGCCGCTCCTTTCTGGAAATTTTTGTTGTGGGCCGCTTTGACCCCGCGCCCCGCATCCGTTCCATACATACCCCGGAAGTATGGCAGCAGTTGATCACCGAACAGGGCCCCGTTGTTGCCACAACCGCCCATCTGGGTTCCTGGGAACTCATGGCCTCGCTGGTAAGCGATTACGCGCCGGGCAAGGAAAAGCTGGTGGTGGTCAGAAGCCAGCAGGACAGGGCCATTGACAGGCTGATGAAGGAAATGCGCTCTGCCGCGGGCATGCTTGCCGTAGGGCACAGGCAAGCTTCAAAAGTTGTGCTCGAAAGTCTGACCAAAAGAAACTGCGTCGCTGCCTTTCTGGTAGACCACAACTGCAACAAAAAAGAAGCGGTGTTTCTCCCCTTTTTCAATGATACCGCCGCGGTCAACGCTGGCCCGGCCATGCTGGCCCTGCGCTCCAGGGCGGCTGTATACCCCCTGTTTCTGCTGCGCCTTGAGGGGGGCGGGCTGGCCCTGCATGTGGAACCACCGCTGTATACCCGCGAATTGAAGGGCAGCATTGCCGAACGGGTCGCCACCATTGCCCGGTACTATTCCGACAGCGTTGAAAAGGTGGTACGTCTGTACCCGGAACAATGGTTCTGGATGCACAAACGCTGGAAAACACGGGAAGAGTAGTTTTTTTCTTTTATGAAATTCATAGACTATTCCCCCAATATCACCTCGCCCCAGTTCCCTTCATGGACCCGGGCCGCCATCAGCACCAATCAGGCTGATCCCTTCTGTAATGCTGAAGCATGGCAGCTTTCCTTTCAAGACGCCTTCAGCCCCAAACGCAGGCTCTTGTATGCCGAATATGACGGCAGTGTATGCGTTTTTGCGGAATTTGCCCTTTCGGACAGACGCATTTTTCTTACCCCTGTGGAATCTCACTGGTTTTTTGGTTGCCCGCTTCTTGGGCGCGATGCTGTTGCCATTCTGCACAATTCCTTTGCCTTTCTTGAAAAATCGTATGGCCGCACTTTCCCTTGCATTGTTTTTGGGGGCATACGGCCGCGAGGGGTGCTGGCCCGGCGGCTCTTCTCCAGCTTCGGCTCGCGCTTCACCTTTTACCTTCATGCAGACGGGGTGCAGGGGTGCGCCTCGTTGCAGGGCGGGGTAGAGGGGTTTCTTGGCAGACGCTCGGCAAACCACCGGGCCAAGGTACGAAAACAGATGCGCAGGGCCACAGAGGCGGGCGTGTATTTTGAAAGGGTGATTCCCGCAAACGGGCTGGAAGCCAGTGCCGCCTTCAGGCGCATTATCGCCATTGAACGTGCAAGCTGGAAGGGAAGGGAAAAATGCGGCATGGCGGAATCGCCCTCGCGGGAGTTTTACGAGATCATGCTGCAACGCCTTTCGGTCACTGGCGCGGCACGCATTCTCTTTGCCCGGCATGAGGAAAGAGATATCGGGTTTATTTTCGGGAGCATGGCAGGAAACATCTATCGGGGCCAGCAGTTCAGCTTTGACGATGCATGGCGAAAAGCAGGCATCGGCAACGTGCTGCAAATGGAAAAGGTGCGGTGGCTGTGCGAAACAGGGGCCAAACGCTACGATATGGGGCCGGTAACCGGGCCGAGAATGGAGTATAAACTCCACTGGACGGAAAAGCGCCTGCCCGTGGAAACGTGGATTATCGAGAGAAAGTAGAAGAATCGAACCGATTCCCAAACTATTTTGGCGAAACTTTTTTCACTGTATAGGCCTTGATCTGATCCATGGGAATGAAGGTGCTGTTGCCGTTTTTTTCGGTGAGTTCAAGGGAATTGTGAGCCGTGGGAGCGCATTGGAGGCAGAGGAAGGAGAGTTTGCCTCCGTTGGAGAAGAGCACGGTCACCAGCAGTTCGCCCATGCGGTCGATGCCGGGACTGGCGGTACTTTCCACCATGCGGCGGCCAAGGGTGGTCTGCCACAGGGCCAGTACTTCCTGCCTTGCCTCTTCCGAATCATGTTCGGCGCACAGGCCCATTTTCTGGCTGTCCGGAGCGGGTGGAAACCCGACAATCCAGCCTGGGGCCGCGTCTTTACCGCAACGGTGGCAGGGTATCATTATTGGCTCCCTGTTGTACAGAAACGCGAGCGTTGTTGGGGTGAAAGGGCTCGGGAATTCAGGAATTTTTCAGGTAGTTGACCGCATTTTCAAACAGCACTGTGCCTAGGGGGGCTTCTTCGCCCCGAGTCCAGCCTGGATGGTTTGTTTTGTCGTTAAAGGCTTCGGGGTGGGGCATAAGGCCGAAAATGCGGCCTGTGGGGTCGCAGAGACCGGCAATGCCATGGGGGGAGCCATTGGGGTTCTGGGGATATTCCTGGGTGGGCAGACCGGTGTTTTCGTCGGCATAGCGAACCGGCACAAGGTGGTTGTCAAAAAGCCGTTGCAGGGTTTCCGGGGTATCGGCCACCAGTTTTCCTTCCCCGTGCCGTACGGGCAGATAGAGGGAAGAGAGCCCCCTGGTGAACACGCAGGGCGAGAGTTCGTCAACAACCAGATGGCACCAGCGGTCTTCGAAGCGGGCGGAATTGTTGTGGGCGAGGGAGACCTGCCGTTCGAGATACCGGCCGCCAATGGCCGGAAGCAGGCCGAGCTTTACGAGAAGCTGAAAGCCGTTGCAGATGCCAAGTACAAGCCCGCCCGCCTGTATGAAAGAGAGAAGCTGTTCCACAAGGGGGGCGCCCTTTTCCGGCACGGCGTATTTCCAGCGTTGTGCGGCAGCCTGGGCCGCGCCAAGGTCGTCACCGTCGAGAAAACCGCCGGGAAAGACAAGAAAACGGTAGTCGGTAATGGAAATATTTCCGCGTACAATATCGGAAAAATGGGTGATTTCGGCAGCGTCCGCCCCGGCCTGTCTGGCCGCATGGGCGCATTCCACTTCGCAGTTTGTGCCATACCCGGTAATAATAAGCGTGGAAACCCTGGAATCTGCCATGCCATCTCCCCTGAGCGCGTAATTATTTTTGAAGGGTATTTATGATACTCCTGCGGGTATTGCACGTCAACAGGTGACCTTTTCTAAAAAATGGCGTATACAGATCAGGATATACTTTCAAAGGACGATTCTTGATATGAAAGAAACAAAATTTATTTTCATCACGGGCGGGGTGCTTTCTTCTCTGGGCAAGGGGCTGGCTGCGGCCTCCATTGGCGCCTTGCTGAAAGCCCGGGGCTTGAGCTGCACTATCCAGAAACTCGACCCCTATATCAACGTGGACCCCGGCACCATGAATCCCTTGCAGCATGGCGAGGTGTACGTTACGGACGACGGGGCGGAAACCGACCTTGACCTTGGGCATTACGAGCGTTTTCTCGGTACGCCCATGACCCAGAACAACAACTACACCTCGGGCAGCATCTACTACAGCGTCATTTCCAAGGAGCGGCGCGGCGATTACCTTGGCGGCACAGTGCAGGTCATTCCGCATATCACCGATGAAATCAAGCTCGCCATACTGAGCCTCACGGAACAGCAGGCGGATGTGGCCCTTATTGAAATCGGCGGCACTGTGGGCGACATTGAGAGCCTGCCCTTTCTTGAGGCCATTCGCCAGCTTCGGGGCGACCTTGGCCGTGACCGCTGCCTGTTCATCCACCTTACCCTTGTGCCCTATCTGGCTGCGGCGGGCGAGCACAAAACCAAGCCCACCCAGCACAGCGTCAAGGAACTGCGCAGCATAGGCATTCAGCCGGACATCATTCTCTGCCGTTGCGAAAAGGCCATTCCTTCGGAACTGAAACGAAAAATCGCGCTCTTTTGCGATGTTGATGTGGACGCCGTATTTTCTTCCATTGATGTGGACAACATCTACAAGGTGCCGTTTTCGTTCTATGAAGAGGGTATTGACCAGAAGGTGGCAATCATGTTGCGCCTGCCTGCCAAAAACCCTGATCTCGCTCCCTGGAAAAAGGTGCTGGAGCGGATTTGCTCCCCCGTGGGCACGGTTACCATCGGCATTGTCGGCAAATATGTGGAGTTGAAAGAGGCCTATAAAAGCCTGCACGAAGCCCTGGTACACGGCGGCATAGCCAATGGCCTGCAACTTGACCTCAAGTATGTCAATTCCGAAGAGGTTACCCAGGAATCCATCCAAACCCTGCTTTCGGGGCTGGATGGCATTCTCGTGCCCGGCGGCTTTGGCACGCGCGGGGTGGAGGGCAAGATTCTCACTGCCCAGTTTGCACGGGAAAACAAGATTCCCTTCTTGGGCATCTGCCTTGGCCTGCAATGCGCGGTTATTGAATTTGCCCGGAATGTGGCCGGGCTGGTCAAGGCCAATTCCGAAGAATTCAACCCATTAAGTCCGGACAAGGTCATTTACTTGATGAAAGAGTGGTTTGACCCGCACAAGAACAGCAAGGAAACCCGCACCGAGCATTCCGACAAGGGCGGCACCATGCGCCTTGGCTCTTACCCCTGCGCCCTGAAGGAAGACACCCTTGCCTTCAGGGCTTACGGGAAAAAACTCATTCACGAGCGGCATCGGCACCGCTATGAGTTCAACAACGCCTATATTGATATTTTGCAAAATTCAGGGCTTACCATCAGCGGCATGTCGCCCGAGGGCGATCTGGTGGAAATTGTGGAGCTTTCAGACCATCCCTGGTTTCTGGCCTGCCAGTTCCACCCGGAATTCAAGTCTACACCCATGTCGCCGCATCCCCTTTTCCGGGACTTTATTGAAGCTGCCAACAAGGAAAAGAAGTACGTGCCATGAACAAAGAACCCACTTCCCGCCAAAACGACGAACTGTACAAACGCATACGGCATAACCCGTTCATCATTGCAGGCCCCTGTGTGCTGGAGAGCTATTCCCTGGCCCTTGAGTGCGCCCTGCAAATTAAAGATGCGGCGGAAAAAAACGGCCTTGTGCCCATATTCAAATCGTCTTTTGAAAAGGCCAACCGTACCTCGCTCAACGCCTTCAAGGGGCCGGGCATGGTGCTTGGCCTTGAATGGCTTCAAGGAATACATGAAGAAACCGGCCTGCCCATTCTTACGGATATTCACGAACCCGAGCAGGCGGCCCCTGTAGCCAAAGTTGCGAATATACTGCAAATTCCAGCATTTTTGTGTCGCCAGACCAATCTTTTGCTTGCTGCCGGAAAAACCGGAGCCATTATCAATGTCAAGAAGGGGCAGTTTCTTTCGCCCTGGGACATGCGCCCTGTACTGGAAAAAATTGAATCCACCGGCAACTCCAAGATTATTCTGACCGAGCGTGGTTCTTGCTTCGGCTACAACAACCTGGTGGTCGACATGCGCAGTTTTTCCATCATGAACGAACTGGGTATGCCTGTGGTCATGGACGCGACCCACGCTGTGCAGACTCCGGGCGGGCTGGGCTCCTGCTCGGGCGGCGACAGTACCTTTGTTCCGGCCCTTGCCAGGGGCGCTGTAGCTGCCGGGGCGCATGGCATTTTTCTTGAATGCCACCCCCAGCCGAAAAAAGCGCTGTGCGATGGCCCGAACAGCCTTGCCCTGAAAGAACTGCCCATGCTGCTCAAGCAGCTTGCCGCCATCTGGGAGATTATGGATGGTGATTCCTAGTCTGAACCAGCTTGTTTTTCCCGTGGAAGCCGCAAGCCCCATTCGCATGCTTGTGCTGGATGTGGATGGGGTGCTCACAGACGGCGGGCTGTATTATGATTTGCAAAATCAGGTGATGAAGCGCTTTAACGTGCAAGACGGCCTGGGCATCAAAATTGCGATGAAGGCCGGTATCGGCATTGCTGTCATTACCGGGCTTGTTTCCGCTGCGGTGGAAAAGCGCGTTACCGACCTTGGCATACAAGACTACTATGCCGGGTTTCGCGATAAACGGGCCTCGTTGAACGAAATTCGGGAAAAACACCGCCTGAAATGGAAGGAGATGGCCTACCTTGGCGATGACTGGGTGGATCTTTCCGTTATGGCGCAGGTGGGGCTGCCCCTGGCTGTTGCCAATGCCCAGCCCGAGGTGAAACACGCTGCCCGTTATGTCACCGAGGCAGCAGGAGGGCAGGGGGCTGTACGAGAGGTTATTCGCCATCTGCTCATGGCTCAGGGAAAATACGAGGCCATTCTTGCCGAGTGGAGCCACCCGTGCTGAAAAAACTCCTGCTTTTTGTTGCCCTTGCTGCCCTTGCCACCCTGTTTTTTGTATTTTTCTCCTACGATGCCAGCACCCCCTTGAGCCCGCAAAAGAAAACTCTTTCGGTCAATGCCACGGCTGTAGCAGACAGGGTTGCCAACACGAGCGCGCAAACTTCGCCTTCCGGCCTTGACCTTGCCATGAAAAGCATTAATTTAAGCCAGGGGGAAAACGGTTTTGAGCTGTGGCGGCTCAGGGCAACGGCTGCCAGCATCGTAAAAAAGGATGAATTCATCTTTCTCACCTTGCCAAGGCTTCGCTATTTTATGAAGGACGGAACGGAACTGAAGGTGGTTTCCGACAGTGGCGAGATACAGCAGGAACAACAGATAATCAATTTTATTGACAATGTTGTCGTCACACGGCACAACAGCACCATACGCGGGCCCATGCTCATTTATAATGGCGCGGCAAAAACCATGACCTTTCCGCATGGCGCCACCTTTGACGAGCCGGATTCAAGCGGGCAGGCCAGAACGGTTATCTGGCATATAGACAGGAAAGAAATTGAAGGCATTGGCGAGGTTAATGTGGACTTTATTTCTGAGCAAATCGGTGGGCAGGAACAGACACAATGAAGCGTGCTATGGTTTTTCTCTGTCTTTTCTGTATGCTGGCTGGCCAGGCCCTTGCAGCAGCGCCTGCCAATAACAAGGTGCCTACAAATATCAAATCCGCTCAGATGAACTATGATGCGGACAGGCAGACAGTGACCTTCTCAGGCAAGGTGCACGTTACCCGGCCCGATTTTCAGCTCTGGTCTGAAAAACTCACTGTTTTTCTGGACAAATCAAATAAATCAGCCGGTTCGGGCGACGAAATGGGCGGCATGGGCGCTGGCGACATCAAAGTCATTGTGGCAGAGAAGAATGTGCACATAAAAAGCGAGCAGAATGAAGCGCATTGCCAAAAGGGCACTTTTACCGTTGCCAAGGACGAATTCAAGCTGGAAGGCAACCCCCGCCTGCGCGGCAAGGACAACAATACGGTCACCGGAAACATCATTTATCATTATGTGAAAGAAAACCGCAGTGTTGTGAGCGGCGGGGCCGAGGTCAACTTTCTTGCGCCCGACAACTCCAAAAAATAGTACAAAAGAATTGCCCACCATGGAAAAACCCCCGATAGCGCACTCAGTTCTCGAGGCAAAGGATCTTCACAAGCGGTATGGAGACAGGGAAGTTGTGCGCGGCGTATCCATCGCCGTGCAGCAGGGGGAAATTGTCGGTCTTCTGGGGCCCAACGGGGCTGGCAAAACCACCACCTTCTACATGATCATCGGCATTAAAAAGCCCACTTCCGGGGCTGTTTTTCTGAACGGCAAAAATATGGCCATCTGGCCCCTGCATGAACGCGCCCGGCACGGCCTTTCCTACCTTCCGCAAGAAAGCTCGGTATTCAAAAGACTTACAGTCTACGACAACCTGAAAGTCATTCTGCAATACACGGGTTTGACCAAGGCAAAGCAGGCGGAAAAGGCCGAAAGCCTTCTTGATGAATTTCACATTGGTCATTTAAGAGCTTCGCTGGCCTCGCACCTTTCCGGGGGCGAGCGCCGCCGCCTTGAAATAGCCCGTTCACTGATACGGGAACCCCAATTTATCCTGCTGGATGAACCCTTTGCCGGAATTGACCCTCTGGCTGTGGACGATATACAAAACCTGATTATCGGTCTGAAAAAACGCGGAATCGGCGTGCTCATTTCAGACCATAACGTGCGGGAAACACTGCACATATGTGACAGAGCCTACCTTGTTCACGAAGGATTGGTCATTCTTGACGGCTCGCCGGAAGAGCTGGTGAACGACCAGAGGGCCAAGCGGGTGTACCTGGGGGAAACCTTCCAGTTGTAGTGTACACATTCTTCCTTTTCGATGAATGCAGGCTTTGACCTGCATTTTTCATTTTCCGGGCATCTGGGGTGATTCCAGTGCCATTTGGCAATACAATGCCAAACATCCTCTGCGATCTTCCTTTCCCGAAAACCCCGTCAGCATTCCAAGTAGAGAGCGCACACGCACCACATCAATTCGACCCGTCCTTCAGAGCAGGGGCGAGCGGTATGCCTTTGCATGAATATTCCGCGAGAATCGTGCAGGTCTAAAGTGCTCATTTTCATTTTGTATGATATAAAAGGGGCTTACCTTTTCCAAAGTTAACATAATTTACATTATGGGCGTTTTAATGCCCCGATAACCACCCTCAACCTTCTCTTCTCATACCAAATTCCCTGCTTGATTCCCCTTACCTGTTCCTGAACAGGAAACCCTTCACAAATCCGTTTTACGCCGTTTTTGCTGCTTCCATGACCGTCAACTCGTCAGGTGACGATTTTCCGCAGGGAATACTTGACCTCGCTTTTGTGCGGAGCCTTTTGCGTTCGATCGTTGTCGGCGGGAACAAGGTATCTGGATTCCCGCCTTCGCGGGAATGACGGAGTGAGGATAGGATCTTCTTTCTTCTTCAAAGTAGCTGAGAAATCAAGGGAAAAGGTATCTGGATTCCCGCCTTCACGGGAATGACGGAGTGAGGATTGGATCTTCCTTCTTCTTCAAACTAGCTGAGTAATCAGGGAAAAAGGCATCTGGATTCCCGCCTTCGCGGGAATGACGGAGCGACGTCATTACGCGGAGTGACGTCATTACACGGAGTGGCGTCATTACAGGGCATTGCAGAATGCAATGGGAAAAACCTCAACCACCCTAAAATTCTTAACAAATCCCCCCTCTTCATCCCAAAAATGCACAATACCATCCCATTCCTGCCACAACAGTCACAATAACGAAAAACCGCAGTACCTCCTTGCGGCGCAAGGCAAGAATGCCTCCTGGCGTGGCACATAAAAGCAGAACCGCCCACCCTTCTGCACCCGGTATTGCCTCTCTTTGCCCCCACTGCCCTTCCAGAAACAAGGCCAAAGGCAGGTACGCAGACACTGCCACCAGAAAAACAAGCAGACCGGCGAGCACAGTGCGCATGGTCAGCCTGGCAATGCTGTGCCAGGACAGGGCGTTGAATTCCTGCGAAGAATGGGGAAAGAGGCTGGCATTTCTTTCACGCACCACCCTTTCGATTCCCGCCCCGGCATGGGCCAGGGGCAAGGCTGCAAGTATCAGCACAAACAGCACCTGCATGGGCAAGGGGTTGAATATCGCGAGAATGGTCAGGAGCAGAAGAAAGGGAAAGGCCGGGAATGGAGGCAGGAAACTGCCCAAAGGAAAAAGGTCAATCCAGAACAGTTCAATAAACACGGCCAGGGGCATGGTTGGCAAAAAATGCCCGGTACTCAGGGCATAAAAAAAGCCCAGCACAAGCGGGCGTTCAATAAAGCCGATGTTTACAACGGAGCGCCCTACTGTTGCCAGGATAAAAAAAAAGCGGGCAAGACAAGGGCAGGAAAAAACCCGATCTGCTGGCCCATATTGTTCACCATGACAGGCTCTCCGGCGAATCATTGGGCACACAGCGAAAATCCAGCCGTATACCCAGGGTTTTGAAGTATTCAAAACATCGAACATCGTCTTCGGAAACAGACAGAGAGGAACCTATTTGCCGTTTGTCCGGCCCGAAGTGCAGGTTGCTGATATTCAGGGTTTCCATGTGCGCGCCCTTCTCTACCAGAACGCAGGCATCCTGGCAGGTACTGAAGAGAAACATGGTGGAAATGTGTTTGCGCGTCATATCCTGATACAGCTCAAAACCGCCGTCAAGGCTGACAAACCGGGTGTCTACCTTTTTGGGAATGGCCAGCCGCATGATTTCCTGCCGCATGAAATCCCTGCACAGGGAATCATTCACGACAGCCAGCACGGCACTGCCCAGGTGGGGCAACCATGTTTCCACCACCTGCCCGTGCACAAGGCGATTGTCCACGCGGAACCAGAACATGCGTCTATTTCTCGTCGATCTTGTTTTTCAGTACGCCTCCGGCAGCAATGATTCCCTCATGCCCCGCTTTCAGGGCCAGTTCGGAAAGTTCTGCCAGGGGTACGGTTCGTTTGGAAAGTACCCTGAGCAACATGGGCAGGTTCACTCCGGTAATCACATCAAGTTTCTTGTTGTTGCGCAAAAGGGCCAGGCTCAGGTTTGTGGGCGTTCCACCAAACATGTCTGTCAGCACCAGCACCCCGTAGCCGGAATTCAGAAGCTCCGCAGCCTCGTTCAGACGGCTGACGGTATCGTTCACCTCAAGGGTGGCATCCACATGAATGGATACGCAGTCGGAAATCGGCCCGACAATCAGTTCCGCGGCGCGCAAAAGCGCACTGCCGTAGTCCGCATGGGTGACAAGAATAATTCCCACATGGTTTTCCCTTTCCAACTGGCTATTTTCCGGAACCATCCCTCTTTCTCCGCTTGTCATTGTCAAAAAATTCATTTCTGGCTGTCTGCCTGATCATCCCAAATCCAGATGCCTGTGCTCAATGGAAAGGGCATACCCTTCCCGTGCAAAAAGCGCGGCCATGGCCTCGGCAGTGGCAACGGAACGATGCCGCCCGCCAGTACAGCCAATGCCTATGGTAAGCCTGTACCGCCCTTCTATTGCGTTTTCCTTTAAAACAAAGTGCAAAAAATCATCCAGGTGGCGCAGCAGCGCCATGCCCGAAGGGCTTTGCAGAACATATTCCGCCACAGGCGCGTCAAGCCCGGAAAGAGGTTTCAATTCTTCCACAAAATAGGGATTGGGCAGAAAACGCAGGTCAAACACAAAATCGGCCTCGGCCGGTGTTCCGTATTTGAAGCCAAAGGAAATGATGTGCAAACGCAAGGAAGGGGCGCCCCCCTCTTTCAGCGCGTTCCATTTGCCTTGCAGTTCCTGACGAAGTTTGTGGATGGAATAGCTTGAGGTGTCAATAACCAGATCCGCGCTCTGCTTGATGGAATCCAGCCGCTTGCGTTCCTGTTCCAGAGCCTGCTCAAGGCCAAGCCCTTCCTTTTCCAGGGGGTGCGGCCTGCGCGTGGAGGCATAGCGTTTGACCAGGATATCGGTTGCGGCATCAAAAAACACCACACGCGGCTCAAACCCGTTGGCCCGCAAGGAGGCCACAATGCCATTGAAACTGGAAACAGAGGAACTCTGGCGCAAATCCATGCCCAGCACCAGTCCGATACTGCCGGCAAAATCATTGGAGCCGACAAGGTTGGTCAGGTACTGGACAAGCAGGGAGGGAAAGCCGTCTATACGATAAAAGCCCATATCCTCAAACACGTTGAGGGCCGTACTCTTCCCCGAGCCGGAAAGGCCGGTGATAAGCACGATGGGCAGGGCATCGACCAGCTTTTGCGATGACTCGCCAGCCGTTTTTCCAGAGGTATGGGCTGACGGGCCAGAGGGCAATCTGTTCTGCGGCATGGGTTGTGCCTTGCAATAAGAAGGGGCGCACCCGGCCTTGGCCGCGCAAACGCCAGCCGCAGCCGGGTGCGCCCCTGTCAGATGTTATGCGCTGCCAAGGTCAATCAGGCCAAATTCACCATTTTTGCGGCGGAAGATAACATTCACGTTTTCCGAGTCCGCATTCAGGAACACAAGGAATTCGTCATCACGCTGCTCAAGCTGCATGGCTGCTTCATTATCAAACAAGGGTTTGGGTTCAAATTTGTCCACACCCACAATAATTCTGTCGCCAGGTTCCCCTTCGGTATGAAAGCTGAACACATCCATGGCCTTGCCCGGAGCGCCCGCACGGCGTTTTTCCTTGCGTTGGGCCATATGTTTTTTGAGCTGGGCCGCAACCTTTTCATAGACAAGGTCAAGGCTTGTGTACATGTCGGGCGACTCTTCCACTGCGGTAATGGTCAAACCATCACCTTGTAGTTTAACATCGGTTTTGTGGCGATACTTGTCAACAGACAGGACGGCGGTTGCTTCTATAGCTTCGGATTTTCTTAAAAACCGTCCAAGTTTGTCAAAACGGCGCTGGGCATACTTGTGTAAGTGATCTGAGGGTTCAAAGTTCTTGAATGTAATGCTCAACTTCATGAGGGTACCCTCCACAAAAAAAATTAAAAGGTGGAAATCAGAAGAAAGCCCGTCGTTTGGAAGATGAGGGAATATCGAGAGCCGTGCGGTATTTCGCCACAGTACGCCGCGCAATATTTACCTTCAACTCTTCCTTGAGCAATTCTCCCAGCCGTTCGTCACTCAAAGGAGCCTTGGGATCTTCCTCGGAAATATATTTTTTCAGCAATGCCTTGACACTTTCCGAGCCAACCTCGCTTCCGTCATCAAGAGACAGGGCGCTGTTAAAGAAGTACTTTAACTCGAAAACCCCGTAGGGGGTGGCCGTATATTTGTTGGAAGTAATACGGCTTACGGTAGATTCGTGCATACTTATGTCATCTGCCACATCTTTCAGAATAAGGGGGCGCAGTTGGGAAACCCCATTGATGAAAAATTCTTTCTGAAAGCGGACAATGCTTTCCATAACCTTGTACAGGGTGCGTTGGCGCTGGTGCAGGCTCTTTATAAGCCAGGAGGCTGAACGCAACTTTTCCTGAAAATACTCTTTCGTATCGCCCACGGCAGCCTGCAGGCTGTCTTCATACAAAGACGACAGTTGCAGTTGCGGCAGGCCGTCGTCGTTCAGGGCAATGACAAATTCGCCGTCTATACTGTAGACAAAGACATCAGGGGAAACATACAGGGGTTCATCAATGCCGAAGCTGGCCCCAGGTAATGGATCAAGACTCTGAATTATATCAAGGTATTCTTTCAGATCTTCAATATTCAGCCTGAATTTCCGCAACAGGGGCTTGAACCGTTTGGCCTCTATGTCTTCCAGATGTTCCGTAACCAGAGCCACAAGGATGGGGTCCCGGTCATATTTCAGCATCTGAACCTGCACCAGCAGGCATTCCTGTGCCGTGCGCGAGGCCACGCCCACAGGGTCGAACCTCTGCACAACGGCCAGCACATTTTCCACCAGAGATTCGGGCTGGCTGGAAAGCTGGGCCATTTCTTCCACCGAAGCCTGCAGATAGCCTGCCGAAGAAAGGTTGGAAATAATGACTTCGCCCACATCCTTTTCCACGTCGGAAAGGCGCGAGAGCCGCAACTGCCAGAGCAGGTGGCTTTCAAGGGTCGGGCGGGTGGCGTAGTGGGCGTCGTAGGCAAGGCCCTCTTCCGACACTTCCGAATCGCGGGAAGAGGAATGTTGTTTTGAAGTGCTGGAAAAGTCGCCGAGGTAGTCTTCCCAGTCGGCGTTCTGCGCTATCTGTTTTTCATAAACCGCCCTGTCTTCAAGGGAACTCGCGCGTTCTTCTTCCTGGAGCGTGGCCTGATCATGGGCAGATTCCTCAAGAAAGGGGTTTTCCAGAAGTTCCTGCTGTACGGTTTCGAGAAGTTCAAACCGGGAGAGTTGCAACAGCTTGATAGCCTGCTGCAACTGCGGCGTCATCACAAGCTGCTGTTGAAGTTTGAGTTGTTGGCGAAGCTCAAGGGCCATGGATACTTCCTTTCTTCAATTTCTCAAGACGAGTATGCCATAGCGGAAGCGCCAATGCAAGCTTTGTGCCTACCAGAGAGAAAGAAGCTGTCGGGAATTGTGGACAAATCCCGACAGCTTCTTTGGCAAGGGTGTGGTATGGGTGACTGGGGGCAAGGAAACTGAGCACTCAGCAGGTGTTTCACTGCGGATTGACAAGGAAAGTTTTACCGCCTTTTTTTCCCGATGGGTGTGGGGGCGGCGTTGGGGTTTATCATTCTGCCGCCGGGGCGCATGACAAATTCTTCAAAAATGGGCGTTGTAACCACCTCGCCCTGGGTGGTTACCGAAGAATGCCGTGTTGGCGGCGCATTCCACCTTCCTTGCGAATCGGGCAGTTCCATGCTTCTCTGGGCCACGGTGTACTCAGAGGGCTGCGCAGGCGGGCGGGCTATGGGCTTGGAAAAGGCTGGAGTGCGCCCGCCGCCAAAGGAGGCCCCGCGCCCTGCATAGCGCATCCAGAGGGCGTCAGCCGATTCCCCCTGCTGGCGCAGGATGGCAGGGTCGAAATAGAGCATCCAGTCTGCATCATTGATATAGCATACCTGAGAAAGGGACATGACGTAGCGGTTGTTGCTGACCATGGCCGTATTGATGACCAGCTCATGATCAGAGGGCGAGGTTGAGCCGCCCGTAAAAACATTGCCGAGGGCAACCCCGAGCCCTGCAATGGAAATTCCCGAATCGCCGCGTGATTCGTCGTGAAGGACCAGTTGTGCGTTGAAATTGATATAAAGGCTGTCCGGTTCAGGGTTTTCCGAAACCTGCATTCCCTTGCTCACCAGCCTGCTGCGCAAAAGACTGGCAAAGGTGTTCACAAAAACCCCGTTATTGGGTGGCTGCACATAGAGCGGGCGCGCAATGAGGTCGGGCCTGTCTTCCAGGGTCTGCTGTACCCTGTTGGCAACGCTGTTTGCCACAGTATCCCAGTGATCGGCAGACTGGACTTTGTCCTGCCGATAGAGGGGCGGCGCTGTGGGCAGGGGAATGGTGGTCTGGGTGCAGCCGAGAACAGAAAGAACCAGCAGGGCGGCAATAATTGCCAGCAAAAATCGCTGAATGTGTATAAGCATATACAAGACCTTTTAGAATAATTGCCCGGTTTATTTGCTAATTTTTCTATAATGGACATTGCCTGCGGCCATTTTTTCTCAGCCGCTATTCTGAATCAGCAATTTTTATACCATTACTGCAAAAAAAGGGGAGGGTCTTTGTCAGGGCACCGTATGCAAGCTACTGTCCCCCTGCGGGGGCAAAGCTGCTGGCATCACGCTGAAGGCCAATGCTCTTCAATTCCGAGGCAGCGGTTTTGCCGAATACGCTGTCCGGGAATTGTTGGGCGATTTCCGTCAGGCCCTTGCGCCAGGCATCGTTGTCGCCCAGCTTGCGGTGCACACGGGCCATTCTGTACAGCACGGCGGCCCGCTCAGGCGAATTTTCCTCAAGGGAGCCAAGGTACTGGCGGGCAAATTCAAGCGCTTCTCCAAGACGGCCCCCGGTTTCGGTTATGGCCATGAGGGAACCGATCTGGCTTCGTATCTTTCCGGCATCGGCCCGGTCAGGCGTTCTTTCGGCCTCGGTCCGCAGGCGTTCAAGGGCTTCCACGCCAAGAAGGTACGCCTCGTTCAGCCGGTTGCGTCTTTCCGAATCGCGGGCAAGGAAGTAGGTGGCATAGGCCATCTGGTCATCGGGCAGGGCGCGGCCATCATACAGCTTTTGCCAGAGTATGGCCGCAGCCTCGGCCTTGCCCTGATTTTCGCGGGAAAGGGCCAGGGCGTAATCAAGCTGAAGCTGCACCCCGGGGGTAAGGTTCCATAGCTGCACCCGTCGGGCCACCTCTTCCACCGAGGCCCACTGGTCGTATTCCAGATAAATGTTCAGCACCAGGCTCAGGGCCGTTTCAGAATGCGGGGGAATATTGCTGCCAAGGAAAAAGGGCTCGACCGCGGCGAGAGACTCGTTGGGCTTGCCGTCTTTCCAGAAGCTGACCCCAAGGGCCACGCGGCTTTCCGGGGTAAGAATCTCTTCCTGTTCCTGGAGGATGGGGTATTTTTCCCACACGCTGCGCATCCGGCCATAGGTGCCGTTGGTAACGCTTTCCGCCGCGAGAATGGCAAAGGTTTTCAGGGCCACTTCCCGCGCCTTGGGCGCAAGGGGGTTTTCAGGGAAGCGCTTGATGAAATCAGAGGTAATATCAAGGGTTTTTATGTAGTCGTGGTTCCACAGATACCACATGGCGAGCTTGAGCTGCGCCAGAGGCACAAGGCCGCTCTGGGGGTGTTCGCGTATGATTTTTTCATACACGTCAACGGGCCGCAGGGTATTGGGTTCGCCAAAGGAATTGAACATGCCGGCAATGGTGGGGTCGTCGTTGATATTCGATTCCGCCAGCCGCATGAGGGCCACAAGGCCGCCATCCCTGTCTGGAAAGCGGCGCGCAACATCATTATACACCTCGTTGGCGGCAAAATGCTGCTGGAGCATGGTGTAAATGTCGCCAATGCGGGTGAGAATGATGTCGGTTTCTTCCCCTCCGGGATCAAGGTTGGCATAGAGCCAGTAGTGGCGCAGGGCGTTTTCAAGGTTGCCGAGGCGAAAAGCCACATCGCCCATCATGTTGAGGAAGGGCGGATAATCCAGATAGAAGCGCGGCCAGCGGCGTTCAATATATTCAACAATACTGAACGATTCCTGATAATAGCCCATGCGGTAGAAGGAACGGGCCAGCCCAAGGGCGGCCTCGCGGGAGTATTTGCTGTCCGGGTACCGTTGCAGAACAACCTGAAACTGGTCGGCGGCAAGCTGAAGTTCGTTTCTGTTATAATAATAGTCACCCCAGTAGTAATAGCTCAGGGGCACACTGTCGTCCTGGGGAAACTGGCGGCGAAGCAGGTTGAAACGGGCCTGGGCCTCGGGAATATTGTCCACCTTCAGGTTCATGTAGCCAAGGCGCAACAGGGCGGCGGCATTCCTTTCCGAACGCATGTTCGCATTGATGGCCTCGTTTGTGGCGTCGGTAATGACCTGATAAAAGTTGCGCACCTCTTCCTTGTGCACAACAAAGAGCATTTCCGCGCGAATGTGCAGGGCCTCTTCCCGCTGGGGAATGCTTAAATTGCGCTGGGCCAGCAGACCTTCCACAAGGGCCAGGGCATCGGGGTAACGGCCCTCGGTTATGGCAGCCCGAATTTCCACAAGCCGCGCTTGGGGGTCGGCGGGCGGCTCAATGGGGTTGCCCTTTTCGTCAACATAGACAACATTTTCCAAGGTAGCGTTAGCCGTCACAGGCGGCTCAAGGGAACCGCCAGCCTGGGGCGTTTCCTGAACCCTGTGGGTTGACTCTCCGGAATGAGGTGCCGCTGGGTGCCCTGCCGCCCCGGTAGCAGGCTGCACGGAGGCCTGATGCCCCCCAGACGGAGGAGGAGTGGCTGGAGGAGCAGGAACTGAGCTTCCCGGCGCCCCCGCAACCGGCGGCTGTGTGGGAAAAACAATATCTTCCATACCGCCAGGGTTGATCATTCCCCGGTATGACCCCTGAACCGGAGTGGCCAGCCCCGGCAGAAAACTGGGCTGGGCTGGCTCTGACGCCGGGGAAGGCGCGGGCGGAGTTTCCGGCGGAACCGGAACCTGCGCCGAAGACGGAGCGTGGGCCGAAGTGGGCGGAACCGGGGCCGTTGCGGAAGCTGGAGGCTGCTGCGCAGGAAGGGTTTGGGCCGGGGAAGCTGGAACCGCTGGCCCTGGAGCAGCCGAAGCGACTTGCGCAGGAAGAGTTTGGGCTGTTGTGGTCTCGGGTTGCCGGGTGACCGGAACGCCCGGCTGGGGCAGGGGGGCGTTTCTTGCCGCTGTATCCTGCCGGATGTCCAGCACGCCGCCGCTCTCCCCTTCCTGAACAAGGGGGGGTGCGGAAGGCACGGCCGGGGCCGGGAGAGGGGGCTGTTCCACAGCAGGGGCGGAAGTTTGCGCTGCGCCCGAAGCGGAAACCACCACCGGAACCTGGGAAACCGGCATGTCCTGCAACCCCTGTGTCCCCGGTACAGCCTGCGAACCCTGCGTGGGTTGCGAACCCTGCGAGGGTTGCGAACCCTGCGAGGCTTTCGCAGGGGGCGTTGCCGGGGCGGCAGGTTGCGCAGGGGGAGCGGCCCCGGGGGTTCCGGCGGCAAAGGGGGTTGCGGCCTCGCCCCACACCACTGCGGGGGCGGCAGCTTCGGGCCGGGGCTTTTCCCCGCCGTAGGCAGGCACGGCATAGTTGGGGGCAATGTCGGTGGTGGGCGGTTTTTCCGTGGGTTTCCAGCGTGCGCCAAGTTCGTCGGCAAAGAGATCAATAATCAGTTCGGAGTCTGTTTTTTTGGCGACCACAAAGCCGAATTTTTCCGTTTGGGTATGAATGGCAAGGGCCCTTCCCAAAAAACTGGTTCGGTCAAAGAGCGCGGCCCCCGTGGGCGGAGATTCCACAAAAAGACCGCTTGGCACTTCGGTAAAGGGTATGAGCAGGCCCTTTTCGCTTACGCGGGCAATATTTCCGGGGAGCCCGTCACTGGGGTTGCGGGTAATGATTATGCGTTCCCTGTCGGGCAGAACAGACCATTCAAGGGTAGCCGCAAGCCCGCACAGGGGCAGCGAAAGCAGAAAAACGCTCAAGGCGGCGAAGAGTCGGAGAGTTCCGAAGAGGAAGTTGTTTCTCACGTCATATTTTTATGCAAATACCATGCAAAAATAAAGTCCTTACTCCAAATTTCTTTTTTTCAATTTTTCAATAAGGGTGGTGCGTTTTATGCCCAGAACTTCGGCTGCCTGATTTTTCACTCCCTCTGCCATGGAAAGGGCTTCCAGAAGCAATTTTTCTTCCATGGTATCCATGAATTCTTTCAGGCCAAAGCCCTTTTCCCGCATGTCGGCTATGGTGGGCCAGGCAAAGCCCGTGCGCGGCACGGCAACGCCTTGAACGGGGGCAGGGGCAGGAGGAAGGGAAAGATCAACCGCGGCAAGAAGTTTCGACGGCAAATCGGAAATATTTATGTGGTTGTCGTCGCAGAGAATGGAGAGCCGCTCGGCGAGGTTTTCAAGCTCGCGTATATTTCCCGGCCAGGGGTACAGTTCCATTACTCTGCGCACATCGGGCAAAATTTTCAACCGGGGGCGTTTTTTGGCCTTGCAAAATTTCTCCAGAAAATAGTCCGTCAGCAGAAAAACATCGTTCCCCCTGTCGCGCAGGGGCGGAAGGTGCAGGGGAATGACATTGAGCCTGTAGTACAAATCTTCCCTGAACCGCCCTGCCGCAACATCTTCTTCAAGGTCGCGGTTGGTGGCGGCAACAATGCGCACATCCACCTTTTTCGTGCCCTGGCCGCCCACGCGCTCGATTTCCCTTTCCTGCAGCACCCGCAAGATCTTGACCTGCAACAGAATGTCCATTTCCCCGATTTCATCCAGAAAAACCGTCCCCCCCTCGGCCATTTCAAAGCGGCCGGGCCTGGTTTTTATGGCGTGGGTAAAAGCGCCCCTTTCATGCCCGAAAAGTTCGGATTCAAGCAGTTCTTTGGGAATAGCCCCGCAATTTATCGGTACAAAGGGACGATCTTTTCTCGCGCTGTTTTTATGCAGCGCACGCACAAGCAGCTCCTTGCCCGTGCCGGATTCCCCGGTGACAAGAACCGTGCTGTCTGTGGGCGCCACCTTGTCAAGGGTTCTGAATACCTCGCGCAGGGAAGAGCTTTGCCCTATTATTTCACAGTCTGACGCCATGTATTCCTCCTGAACCCGCCCTTCTCCCTACGGCAAGGGGCATACACCGGGCCGGGGCCGTTGGTAATTACGATAAAGACTGTGGCAAAAGCAGTGCTTTGCCTTTATATAATTTTTCAATGCAAAGTGGCGTAAAAATTAGATAAGAAATCTGTGTCAATTTTATGACAAAAAGTCAAGACTCTTTCCAGATTTTTTTTATAAAATGCGTATTTATTTTTTGATAATGGTGATTGTTGAAGGGGGCAGTATACGCCCCACTCCGTCATCCTCGCACTTTCCACGCCGTCATTCCCGCCCTGCACCCACTTGGCACGGTTGGTGTTCATGTTCTGCAATCCACTGGTGGCCAAGTGAGTGCAGGGGGAATCCAGATACTTTTCTTCTTGTTTTTCCCCTCCTTGAGAGAAGAAAGAAGATCATTTGTTTGGTGCAGGGTGTGCGTGGTGATGAAGGTTGTTCACTTTTAGTAAGTGGTTGCCCTCCGGGCGGGGGAAAGGGGAAAGCGGCCACAGGGTATCGTCGTTGCGGCGGAGGGTTGTTGCACCCTTGCAGGGCGGGCTTTGAGTGAAGGGTGTACGGTTTTTTGAGTGAGGTTATGCCAACCGACAGGGCTTTTTCTTTGGTTCAAGGTTTATAGAACCAGCGCGGGAGGGGACCGCTTCGCGCGGTCGCCCTCCCGCACCCTCCCCACTGCGGCAAGGGGGAAACCCCCTTGCA
>JGI994J12354_10001565_pt1 | contig 23139 bp, 15 predicted proteins | sample IntmicLarv3ML3BL_FD_12354 | JGI IMG/M metagenome (IMG submission 12354) | reverse complement strand
ATACAGATGCTTTATACTGCTTCAAAAAGCGGCAAACTTATTTTAACGGTTTCCGGCGGTTTGCAATTGTTGGATGAAAATAATCTTCCGTATATAGATAATAAGAAAGAGTGGTTGGTTGGTGAAGCTGAAAATGAAACATCTTTAGCCGGTGGAACTATTCGCGCTTTAAGTTATGGTGAAGACAATGGCAAACACAGCGCTGTTTTAACTCTTGAAATAGACGGTAAATCTGTCGATAGTGATAAAGTGAACATAACAGTGCCTCGTCCTTTAGATCTTATTGTAGATGGTATGGAAGAAAATAAAGAAGCAGTCCCCGGATTATTTATGGAAGTTGGTGATACAACCCATGCTAAGATCAATTATTTCGTTGAGAAAAATTCTGTAATAAGAATCTCTTTACCTGCCGGTTTAGAGTTTACCGCTAATGAACCTATTTACTTTTGGGAAGTAAGCGCAGGAAAAGGAAGCATAGACGTTGGCGAAATTATAGCTACTGCCCCAATGATTATGCAACCCATAACAGCTACACTTCATGACGACCTTATGTATGACTCAATAGAAACAGATATTGCCAATGTAACAGTCTCGCTTGGAGAAAATGAAGAAATTAACATTAACATTGTTAAAATCACCTGTATACCTCAAAACCCGTTGGATGCTACTAATGAGTTCGAAGAGCCTACAGGAGATATAGTTTATATTTATGCTGCAGTAAATTATAAAGATAGATATGAAGTGAATGAGTTAATGTTGCAGATAAGCGGAAGATTTGGTGTTCTATTTACTAAGCCAATGGAGTTACTAGGTACTTATGATACTGTAGAAAACGAAGAAACGATACGTCATGATTTGTACAAAATAGAGTGGAGATCAACTCTTCATAATCCTATGACGTATAATGGTACACACCTATTTTTTGCCAATATGACCTACACAGACACTGTTACAGGTGAGGAAAAGACAGTTTTTGATAAAAGAGCACAAGAAGTAAAAAATCTCGTTATTGAGTCAGTCGATCCGCCAACTTTTATTGTGGTTGAACCAGGAAATTACGATCCAATTAACTTTGACATAGTTTTGGACGACCATGAAGAAGATTTTGACTATGGATATCTTTTGACCCTAAGAAGAGCAGATTCAAATAAAGACGTTATTGCCGCTGTTGGTGGCTCATTTACAGGGTTAACACATCAAATATCTGTGGATAGAGAATTATACGACTACGCATTACCTGAAGGTTTTGGAATCTTAACATTTGACTTAGTCGTAACTAAAAATAATAATTTGATAGACTCTACTTCTTATAGAGCCGAGAAATTGGACGTTTTGGAAGATGAGATAGACTTCTTAAGAGATAATGAGAAGAATATTGAGTACCCTGTAAATGTTACATATAAATATTCATTAAATGAAGCTCCGTATCCTAGGTTTGTTGATGTATATTATTATGAGAATACTAGATATTTAGGTCAAAATGGTTATTTGATTCCACAGAAAATATGGGAACCACCGCTTATAAAAGAGATTGATACGATAAACAATCCAAACAACGTCCGTACAGTTCTTTCAGCATATGATAATACTCCTTTAAGTTATCGTGATATGAAACCAAGACCAATGCTAGATAAAAGCGCTGTTCCTTGTTCTGTAAACTTAGTTATAGATGGCTTAGGAGAAGCTGAAGAAGAAAATCCCGGAGTATTTATGCATCGCCTCAGCACAACTGCTGATATAGAGCTTTTGTATAATGCCCCGGAGTCAGGTACATTAATTTTAGAAGTTTCCGGTGCTTTGCGGTTGTTAGACGAAAATGGCGATCCTATTGCAGGAAATAAAAAGGAATGGCAGGTAAATGGCATTGGCGGTAATATTTTAACAGATGTGTCTATTCACGCTTTATTTTACAGTGGAAATGAAAGTGCAGTTTTAAAACTTAAGGTGGATGGTGAAATAGTTGCAAGCGATACAGTAAAGATATCGGTTCCGCGTCCATTAGACCTTGTAGTTGGTGGCATGGAAGAAAATGTCGAAGAGAACCCGGGGTTACTTTTATGGGAGGAAGGGACTACATCTGTAGTTATCAATTATTGTGTAGAAGAAGATTCTGTCATAGAAATATCTTTACCGCTTGGTATAGTGTTCTTAGATGAGGACCTAAATAATGATACTGTACATTATTGGGAAGTGGAAGCCGGAGAGAGAGGAACTATTGATTTAGGTTTTGTACAAGCTATGTATCCTATGACGTGTCAACCAATCATTGCAACGCTTGAGTCTGCAAATGTATCAAAGACAGACACTGCTAACTTAAAGGTGGTAGGAGCAAACGGAGATGATGTGGCTTTTGGTATAATTACTGTTCAGAGTATGGACGATGAATCTTTATCTGAATATATGGCAAATAATATCGACAATGTAATTTTCTTTAGTGATGAACACATTGAGGCATTAAATGAGAATGTTCGTCCGTTGGCTCAATTTATATCTCTTTATAATGAAGATAAACCGGACGATGAAATTATAACCAGAAGCAGCTTGCGTTCGAGTTTTACTAATAATAAACTTGTTTCCGGTATTCTGTCATATTTTCCTGCTTTATTGTCAGATGGTATAGGTGTAGGTACAGGATTACCATCTTTACCATATAAAGTTGATCCTCCTGTTGGCGGAAAAGTATTGATAGAAGTTTTAGTAACATACCCTGACGGTATATATATACACAGAAATAATCCGGTGGGTGTTCCTTTAACTTCAAGGTTACAAGTAAGTTGCGGTATTGTAGACATAATAGAAGTTCCATGGAGTAGTGGACAAATTTTGGAATCTTACACAAAAGATAATGTCACATTCAACAAACTAAAACTAATATGCGTGTGGGATTCTATAAACTATAATAATTTCTTTTATAATGGTATCTATAATTTTAATGGATTTGTTGGGTATTCAGATGTTCAACAGCCTGGCCTTAATTTACGCGTAGCAGAAGATTGTATTGAAATACCTGTCGTAAATCTCGTTATAAACTCTGTAACGCATGATGAAAACGATAAAACAAAGCCAATATTTGTAAATGAAGATAAAAAAGTTAAGTTTAAAATAGTTTTTGAAGACTATTCTACAGGTGCAAACGGAAGAAGGTACGATATACGTTTAAAACTAACAAATTACTTAACAAATCAAGTTATCGTTAGTCCCACTTATAGTGAAACACTTTATGACAAAAATGGCGTTTTTCTCTATATGTTGGATAAACCTAACCCATTAACTTATGGAATATATACTTATGATGTAGAAGTAATCAATACAGACACTAATGATACAGTATTGTATAGGCATCAGGAGCCTTTAGGAGCAGTGCAAACTCCGGAATATGATCCAAATACAGCTACTTGGAATTATACTTATGAAATAAATAACGATATTCAATTTAGTGATACTATTGATGTTAATATTGGCAAAGAAAATGATGTTTTTCAAGATGTCAGATATTTAGAACATATTTATGAACATAGTTCTTATGATAGAAGTTGGAATTGGACTTATGCACCTACTGAAGAAGAACAAAATAATTTGATTGATGTTGTTTTAAGTTCTAAAAATGCTCTAGCTCTTAATCGCAATTGTAATCCAAAATGGTTTTATGATATTTTTTGTTCTGATTCTCTACCAAATATTGAAGTCACAAATGATAAGCTAGATGATATGAGAATTATTATAGCCTATCAAACTGGTACAAAAGGTAATATAGATGGTTTAGGTTTTGATAATTGGAATAATGTTAAGAACGAACTTAAAGGCAGGCTGGAAAGTATGCTTACGCCTGCTGCTAAAGCGAACGCTAAAATAACAGTTTACTTTATAGGTACTGAGTTTAATGTCTTAGACTCACCGGATTCTTATTATAAGCCTGTAACATACAAAGTAAGGCAAACATCGGCTGGAAATGGTGGTGATGAATCAGAAAATGACCCATCAAGTATGATAGGAATTAGTTTGGATGACCCTTCAATGTTTGAAAACAATGGTATAGTAAAAATAGTAATGTCAGAGCTTAGCAGTGATTTTATAGAAGCGTGCATAACATCTAATAATAATGCTTTGCTTGCCGCTCACGAGGGTAATGCACTTTCAGCAGGCCAAGGAAATTTTGCTGAAAATACTTACTTTATTATGCTGCGTGCGCCATACGAAGAAGATCTAACCGTACCCTATTTATTTGGTGTAACAGAAGTATCATATGTGGATTCCGGTGGTAATTTTATGGGTGGAATATATTATGAAAACGGTTACAATATGAATAATGATAATATATTTAAACGTGCGAATCGTTCTATAGCAAATACCCCTACCATAAATTTGTTTCCGCCTAATATTATTATTTATCGTACCGGAAATAAAAACGACAGTTTAAACAATATAAATAAACTTTTCGACTATTCAAAAACTTCAATAGTTAATAGTGAAGGTGAATCAAAGAAAATGACAGTTGCATTTGAGCGTAGTCCTGCAACAGGTGAAGAGGAGGTTGAGAGTTTAGCATTATATGAAGATGAAGGCGGCACTTTAGATGCATTTACAAAAAATGCTATTATTCATGAGATAGGACATGCTTTAAACTTAGTTCACAGAGGTCAAAGAAACCATTTCCATTGTCCTGTTGGAGAAACACAGCCCGGAGCTCAAAGTACAGCTGATAATATTATGCTTGTGAAGGAAGGTTATACGAATAATATGTCTGTGTTAAATGCTTATATAGATTTTTTAAAATATTATGGTCTTCCAAACCCAGGAAATGTATATAACTTTGAAAATTGGAGACTAGAAGTTCAGAATAAAATAGAAAATACATGTTTATTATTTCACAGTCCATTTTATAAATATATTTACTTAAGAGATGCTAATGACTTAGTAAGTATAACATCAGGAGCTCCCCAAAATGTGTATTATGGTTTGCGAGATGTTTTTATAGCTTCTGATGGAGCTTGGTGTTCTCCGGATGAAGGTTTGGGAGATAGTCATATAGATGATTTAATAAACGGACTGTATCCTAGGTTTATGCGACCCAACCAACCAATAAATTGACTTTTGTAGAAAATATTTATATAATTATAGTGAGGTATATGTATCATGTTTAACATTTACAAAAATAAGTTCATGGTATCTTTGTTGTTTGTTATAATTTTAATTTTTTGTTTTGGTCTTTTTGCGCAAGGACAAAAAGAAAAGCAATATAAGCCTTGGGGTAATGATAACACAGAATATATTGTTGAAGAATTTATATCGGCGAATTTTTTTGCTGATGATCGCTATCAACTAAGCTACAAAAGGACTTCTCGAGAACAGTTAAAAATCCCTAAAAACTTTTGGGGAACTTACGATTCTCAGATCCTTGACTGGCATTTTTTTAGCATATATTCTGATAATAAACAAAATAAATCTATAGCTTATTTTGCTCTCCCTCCTTTCTTCAATTATTCTACTTTAGATAATAGACGAGAAGGAGATGAAGTTTATACAACTTTTAAGCTTTTTGCAACGTTTGAATATTGCAAAATGTACGAATTAGTTATCGGAGACGAGCCATATCATGATTATGTACATCTGCAAAGAGATAAATCTGATTTTGAAATTGATATGACTTATTCGATGTTTGGCGATGATAAAATTCAGAAAGTTCTTTTTTGGATTGCAAAGCCGATAAACGGTAAAAACTTCAGCGGTTCTTTATGGGCTATAAATCTTGACCCTAAATATATTGATGAAAATTATGACTATTTTAAAGAGGTTTACAACTATACTGGTGAGGCATACGCAGAAGCAGTCAGGCAGATGATAAACCGTCGTAAAGCATTGGTAGAATGTTATTATACCATAAAAAGTGATACAGCGCTTTCCAATGCAATAGATTTTCTTATAAGGTTTGAACATCCTGAAGGAGAGAAACTCAGAGAAGAATATGATCTTACAACCCAGTTGAGCAGGGAACTGTATAGACGTATGGATATAAACTCAAAAACTATGGGGCACATGATTGATCTTGTTACTCCGATAACAGAGCGAACCAAACCTCAAACTATTATGGATGAGGTTACAGGTGAAATGATAGTTATTAATCCACCAAATATTGACCATTCGCCACGAACCGAAGAAGAATTGATAGCATTTTTAGAATGGAACAGGCTTCCAAATAAACGTTATGATAGTCGTTTGCGTCAATTTGATGGGTATGGGACAGAAATGCGTGTGTCTCTTACAGAAAATGGTATACTAGTCATAAGTGCGGGGGAAGACAAACAATTTTATACTGCCGACGATATCGTTGTGGTGGGAGAAAATAGTAAATATTATGAGGCGACTGTAACTTGGGGTAAATATTACTATAAGAAAGAATAGCTGTCATGTATTAGCTTTAAATATTGTTATTCATAAAATAGGTCATGCCATCAATCTTGTTAGAACAAACCAAGTAGGAGCACATTGTCCAATTCAAGATTTAGAACAGCGATATTATTTAGACAATTTAGACCCTGACGAATATTTTCGGAATGGTCTTATCACCGTATATAAAAATTATTTTATAAGCAACAGTCTGGAAAAGTATGCGAAATATAACGATGATAGTTTTGCTGATTGGAATTTAAATACTTGGTCATATATCGAAAATATGTGTCTTATGTGGGGTATTACATATAAGTTTGTCAAGCTAAACTCTACAGAGTTTAATGAGCGCTACGTCATAGATGATGATGATCAAGAATTTCATTTCAACAGTTCACCTATATCTGATGTTTACCAAGCTGTTACGCCTGCTTTTGTAAATGAAAACGGTGGTACATGGTGCAATATAGACAAAGCTATGAGTATCCTGAGTGGTGATAAAACTGTATCTACGAACATGAGAATTTTATCTAATAATATGAGGCATCATGCTATATTTCATTTGCAAGATATATCTCGATGTTTGGAAACTGCGATAAAAAAACCAAAAGGAAATGCAACAACTAATTAGGATGATATTGGAGGTAAAACATATGTTAAAACGTATAATAATAGTGCTTATATTTTTGACAATATTAAGTAGCAATTTCAGCGTGTATTCACAGACAAAACCATTGTCTGATAGGTATATTGCTAAACAAATTGAAAAAGAAGCGGAGGATGGAACCGTAATAGTTGTTTCATTGCTTCAAAATATTGATAGTTATAAATTAGGTTTTTCTGCAGTTTTCCAAGAGGGAACTTCTATCTATCCTTCAAACGCTAAATCGCAAGTAAAAGAAGCATGGTTACCGTATGAAATAAAGCTAAAAGACAGCGATAAAGTTTTATGTTATATGAAGGTTCAAGACTTTGAGACTGCTGTTGGCAATGATACAACAGCACTGACCTTTAAGGTTCATAAAAAATATGAATACGGCACACTTTATGATATATTTTGTGGTCCATTACCATATGAGGAATATCAATACCCCTCAAAGAAAATTATGACTCACGGAAAAGATGATAAGTATTACTATGGCAATGGTTATGACGATATAGTGCAGCATACGTTCCTTTGGCTAGACAATGAGAACCCGGAGTATAACGAAATTTTTACAAATACTCCGATGATATTAAATGAGCTTACCGGTTTTTTATTATCTACTAATGCACCAAACTACTTTAATAATAGACATAAAGATGATAGAAAAAGCTTTTACGAGCATTTAAAAGAGCCGTATCGTTATATTATAGGTTTAGAAGTTACTAAATGCGAGTTATTACTCAAAGATGACAGATGGTTTATATTAAGCGATAATATTATGGGGGCTTTAGAGTTATTAGTTGAAAACGAGGACTCTGAGGGTTTGGCATTAAAAAAGAGGGTAGATGTACTTTTAGAGTTTTATAACGAGTATTTTACTAGAAATTTAATTTACGATTTTGCGAAAGATATTGTTTTTAGGATTAACTTTAGAAATTTTGAATCAAAGTATAACAAACCAATAACAACCATGGAAGAGAGAGAAGAGTATATTAAATGGATTGAAAATGATAGAATAATATCACAGTACGAACAACCAATAACAACGCAAGAAGAGCTTGATACATATTTAGAGTGGTTAAAGATATATTACACGCCATATACTATGAATAGTTTCTACTTAAGAGATAGAGTACAACGAGAAACTAGAGTGAACCCAACATATTTAAATATAAACATTATTGATAATGGTCCATTGGTTGATCCTTATGGCACAGAATTTAAATTTGAATTGACAGATACTGGCTATAAAGTTACCAGTGCAGGTTATGATAAAAAGTTTGGCACAGAGGATGACCTGTCAAGGTCATTTAAAGGCGTTAAATGGCAATAATGATGTGATATTATAAATAGAAGATATGCGAGGTATATTATTTATGTTTAACATTTTTATAAGCAAGTTTAGACGATATTTTTTGTTTGTTATTATGTCTTTTGCTTTTTGTTTTAGCATTCTTGCGCAAGGAGAAGAAGAAGGGCAGGATACTACTGAACCCCAAATAATTGTAGAATCTTACTCGGCAAATATATTCGCTGATGATGGCTATCAATTGTGGTATCAAAGAACTTCTCGAGAACAGTTGAAAATTCCTAAAAACTTTTGGGGAACTTACGATTCACAGATCCTTGATTGGCATTTTTATAGGATATATTCGGGTTATAAAGGACAAACTATAGCCTATTTTGCTTTGCCTAAAATTTTTCGTTTTTCAACTGTCGATAATAGACGAGAAGGAGATGAAGTTTATATAGATTGTAAGCTTTTTGCTACATTTGAATATTGTAAAATGTATGAATTAGTTATCGGCGATGAACCATATCATGACTATGTACATCTTAAAAGAGATAAGTCTGATTTTGAAATAGATATGACCTATTCGATGTTTGGCGATGATAAAATTCAGAAAGTCCTTTTTTGGATTGCAAAGCCGATAAACGGTAAGAACTTCAGTGGCTCTTTATGGGCTATAAACCTTGACCCTAAATATATTGATGAAAATTATGACTATTTTAAAGAGGTTTACAACTATACTGGTGAGGCGTACGCAGAAGCAGTCAGGCAGATGATAAACCGTCGTAAAGCATTGGTAGAATGCTATTGTGTTATAAAAAGTGATACAGCACTTTCCAATGCAATAAATTTTTTAATAAAATTTGAGCATCCTGATGGCGAGAAGTTCAGGGAAGAATATGATTTGACAGCTAAGTTAAGTGGGGAAATGTATAAACAAACAGAAACTAATTCGACAACATGGGGGTGTATGCTGGATCTTACTGTTCCGATAACAGAGCGAGCTAATCCTAAAACTACTATAGATGAGACTACCGGTGAAACACTGGTAATTGATCCTCCGGCTATCGACTATTTGCCACGAACTGAAGATGAGTTGAAGGAGTTTTTAAAATGGAATACACTTCCTGATAAAAGAGTGGATAACCGAAAGCGACTGTTTGATGGCTATGGAACAGAGATGCGTGTATCTCTTGTAGAAGAAGGAGTGTTAGTTATAGGTGCCGGAAAAGATAAATTATTTAATACAGAAGATGATTACATATTTATAAGAACAGGTAAAATGGAACAAAACATTATAACTTGGGGTAAATATTACTACAATAAAGAATAGCTGACGTGTAATAAAGTATGAATAATTATGAAACTAAGCTAGATGGAGATCCTATAGAAAATATATATGCGTTTTTCATTCCAACAAACCTTGTTCTGGATCAAACTTATCATGCTCCGGTAACACGATCAATGACTCCTAACGGTCGTGTCGAGTTTTTTTGATATATATGGAAACAATATAAACTAAGACATATGTCCTCAGATATTTAATAAAACTAGAATGTTTTCTTACCAATATACGGCGTTATAGATTTCATAATTAAAAAGGATTATGCTATATTTGGTGGAAATTAAATATTTTAGGAGGAAAACAACTCATGTTTAAGCATTTAACAGTATTTTCATTGCTGACATTATTTTTAGCTATATCAATATCAGCACAGGCAATAATAGATGAAGCAGCATTATTAAGAGAATTTGAAATAACGATAAAACCCAAAGAAGGAGTCATATTGCCCGATACTATCATAGAGCAGTTTCGAAGAGAGTATATAAGTAAAAATTATTATAGACATTATTGTTCTACAAATACTTTTAAAAGAGATGATGCTTTTACTTGGTATGTTGGTGACCCTGTTTACGTAAAAGCTGATAATGATGCCCCATTGCTGCCTTTTTATTGGGGTAATCCTACTTCCCTGGATAACGACGGAGATGTTATAATTTCTTTGTTAAAAACACATCCATGTCTAACGAACCCTAGTTTGCAAATATATAAACAATCTTATGCCAATATGGAGTATAGTGTAGGCTATTACGACTCACCAAACTCACTGCTGAGTAAAATATTTTTCCCACCTGATATAGTAATACCTTATTATTGGATGGACTACGAAATACGTGACAGCGCAGGGAATGCTCTTGGGAACATACGTCTCCCCTCCGATTATTTTATGCCTTATATGCCAAGCTTATATGATGACTATTATAAGTTTAGTTTTACTAAATATAAAGAATATAAAAATGTTATCGCGTATAAGATAACATTTGGTCGTTATCCATATGAAGATTATATGTTTCCGAGATTACATGAAGAAAACTTTAAAAAATTCAATCATGAACCCTCTAATAAACATTATTATGAGTTTTACTTAAACAACAAAAACGTTGCGCAAGACATATTTATTTGGTTTGATAAAACAACGGGTAAATCCTATTCATTTGCATTTAAGAGCATAGGCGTAACTGAAGAGAATGAGGAAGGTAGATATTATTATGAAAATTTAAAGGACATGTTCATTGATAAAGTAAAAGAAGAGACAGATTTGTATAATGACATGATGGATGCCTACTGTTATTTTCCTGTGAATGAAGATATAATTTATATCGCAGAGTTAATAGGTCTATATGGTGACGATGAAGCAAAACTTATAAAAAAACAATTTGATGAAGTTATAGCTAAACAAGAAGATGTGAAATATTGGAAAAAAATAGAGAATAAAGTGTGGACTGATATATTTTATTTGCTACGGAGTATAAACTATAGAACCATACCTCGTACTGTTGTTTTGGAAGATGGAACTACGATGGTTGTATATCCTCCAAAGATGGAGAATAAATTTCCACAAACAGAAGAAGAATTAAAAGAATACATCGAATGGGGAGCGATAAGAGGAGGTGAAGTTAGCGAATATGGTGCTTTATATGACTGGTATGGTGTTCCGTACAAATGGGAAATATTTGAAGGTGGTATTACTTTAAGCAGTGCCGGAAAAGATAAGGAGTTTGGAACAGAAGATGATTTAGTACTAACACAAAAACTTGATCCAATATGGGACGATAAGTCACTAACAAATGATAAACTAACAGATACCAAAAATCGTATGGTTGCGTTTGCCAGCCCATTTTTACGATATGGTACTGCTGAAAAGGCATTATACCCTGCTGCATCGTCTAACCTTGAGGGAGGTCTCCCCAGAACTGATGAGGAGTTACAATTATTTTTGGAATGGAAATTGAATTTAAGTAACGCAATAAAAAATAGAGAAACGATTATTTTTAATCCGACGTATCCATATAAGTCACTGGAAGATTATTTTGGTACTGCGCTAAAATTTGAAATAATTGATGAAGGGCTAAAAGCAACTTCTGCCGGACCTGATACCGAATTTGGCACAGATGATGATATAATATTTCGTGTAAAAACCACCGATTCTCGAAATGGAGAGTTTCTTGATTTAGATGGAAATGCATTAAGTAGCGCTTCACTTTTGTAATACTGTTGCTTTGGGAATTGATAATATGGAACTAGATTTCGCCGACGTAGAAAAGGATTTCTTAAAGGAGCGTTTGGAGGCGATATGTGCACCGACAATAGATGGAGATTTAATAGAAAGTGTAGAGGTGTTTTTCATTCCAACAAACCTTGTTATGGATCAAACTTATCATGCTCCGGTAACACGATCAATGACCCTACCGGTCGTGTCGAGTTTTTTTGATATATATGGAAACAATACAAACTAAACATATTTTATGGCATACGTCCTCAGATATTTAATAAAACTAGAATGTTTTCTTACCAATATACGGCGTTATAGATTTCATAATTAGAAAAGGATTATGATAAATTTTATGGAAATAAAAACTAAGGAGTAAATAAATAATGTTTAAACATCTGTCAGTATTATTATTGTTCACAGTCTTGTTTTTTGCAGTATCAGTATCAGCTCAAACTGTTATATATGATGTGGAGCTTGAAGCTTTTACGAAGATGATAGAAGGCCGAGTGTCACCGGAAAAAGCCGAACTAGCAAAAATTGTGTATTCAAGAACATATGTAGGAGAGAAATACTACTTACATGCTGCAAACACAGCTTTCACAAGAACAGACACCTCTACTTGGTATATAGACAAACCTATCTCTCTGAAACCAAACGATGGAGACACTACCATTGCTTTGACCAAAACGCACCCATACATTACAAATCCTAACCTACAAAGATATCCTCAATCTTACGATAATCTAATAATGTCCATAGGTTTTTACAAGGACACTGCTAATAGCTTAATTTACTTCCCATTTGACATTGGAATACCGCACTACTTTATTTCTTATGAAATACGTGACATTGCAGGGAAAGCTTTAGGGTATATACGCCTTCCTGCCGACTATTTCGCTCCTTATAAGCCTGAACTGTATGATGAATACTACAAACTTACTTTTACTAAATATAAGGAGTACAAAAATGTTACAGCTTATAAACTAATGTTTGGTCGTGAGCCTTATGAGAATGATATGTTTCCGGGATTACATAAAACCCAACACACAGGATATCATGATGTAGATTTTTATTCAAAAAATAAAAATGTTGTACAAGATATTTTAATTTGGTTTGATAAAGATAATGAGCTAACAAACGGAATATTTGGCGCATCATCATTTAAGGGAACAGGAATAATTAAAGATGAAATAAAAGATATAAATTATTATGAACGCTTAAAAGACTTGTTAATTGAAATAGTAGATGAAGAGACAACTTTATATAATGATATGATAGATGCCGGCTACTATTTTGAGGTGGATGAAGAGATAGCCAATATCTGCCTACTAATAGATTTATATGGTGATGAAGTAGAGAAACTTACAAAAAAACGGTTTGATGATATTATAGCTAAACAAGAAGATGTAAAATATTGGGATAAAATAAAAAGCAAAATAGTAAATAATATGTATTTTTTGTTACCGGATATAACTTATAGAACTACGTCTCGTACTGTTGTTTTAGAAGATGGGACAACAATGGTAGTAGATCCCCCTAATATGAAAAACAAATACCCACAAACAGAAGAGGAACTAAAAGAGTATATAGAGTGGGGAGCGATAAAAGGTGGTGAAGTTAGCGAATATGGTGCTTTATATGACTGGTATGGAACTCCGTATAAATGGGAAATGTTTGAAGGTGGTATTACTTTAAGTAGCGCAGGAAAAGACAAAGAGTTTGATACAAAAGATGATATAGTTTTAACGAAAAAACTTGATCCAGAACAGGATGAAATGTATTTAAATATGCAAAAAAAGTCTGATACAACAAATCGTATATTGGCGTTGTCCAGACCTTTATCATTTTATGGTACAAAAGAGCAATACATTGTTCCGCCACCCGAAATAGAGGGCGATTTTCCGAAAAATGAGGAAGAATTGCAACTCTTTTTGGATTGGAAATTAGAGGTTCTTCCTAAAATGGAACCTCGCTATACTGTCTCTTTTGGCAACATAGAAATATTAAAGGATTATTTTGGTACTGAATTAAAGTTTGAGATAACTGAGGAAGAATCAAAAATAACTTCTGCCGGACTTGACATGGAATTTGGCACTAAAGATGATATAATATTCCGCGTAAAAATTGGCGATTTACGTTATGGAGAACTCCTTGATTTAGATGGAAATGTAATTAGGAAACTTTATTTTAGAAATTTGTATGCGTAACCTAATAGTAAATAGCATCTTATTATATATTGTACTTTGAATATTTGATGATACTGTTGTTTATGAATTATGTCAATTGTGCTAATGATATGGTAATGTTTAATGAAAATGATATATAAGTGAGGATAATGATCATGAAAAGAATATGTAGTTTTGTATTAATAACATCAATAATGATGAGCTTGTTACTCGTTTCTTTTGGAGTTACATACGAAGTCGGTCAAACATTTGAAGATGATGGCTTTACTTTTGTTGTAAATCAGGATTATACCTTAAGGGTTAAACATTGCCGCAATATTGTAGCAATTATTCCTGAGAGTGTCAACGGTATGACTGTAACAGAGATAGATAAGTTTGGATGCGCAAACTTCAATTTAGAAAAGGTAACGATTCCAAGAACCATTAAAAAAATAGGAGAGAGCGCTTTTTCGTATACCAAACTAACGGAAATATTTTTGCCTAATACTATTGAAACTATCGCTAAAAATGCACTCTCAAATTGTTTTTCGCTTGCTGACATTGTAATTGAATCCGGTGGCGACATTCATTTTGACGACTGGTCTGTTTCATATGGTGCCGATACATTAAAAGATGAAAAAGGAAACTTTTATGGCGATGAAAAGTTCTTCGTATATAAAAACAAACTTCTTTCATATAGAGGATTTATAAGAGATAAAGAAAACCCGGAATATGTAGAATACGTTCCCGGACATAAAGCAAAATTACGATACTATGATGAAATAATTGATATTCCCGGTATTATCGGCGGGCAAAAAATAGATGAAATAGCCAAGGGCGCGTTTTCTGTCGTAACAATGGCAAAAAAGATTACCATTTCAAATGATATAAAGATAGTAAATGACTGTGCTTTTGAGAATTGCTTATCACTTACTGATATTGTGCTACCGATGAATATTGATTATATGGGTTTCGCGCTTTTCTTTCAGTGTAAATTACTTAAAAATGTTAAACTTCCTGAAAATATAAAAACTATTCCTCGTCACACTTTTAGTCTATGTGCAAGTCTAGAGCATATAGATTTACCAGATGGAGTGACTACAATAGAACAGTCTGCTTTTGAGGGATGTAGTTCATTAGCTTCCATTGAATTACCTGATACCGTAACAAGAATAGAAGATACTGCATTTATGTCTTGCTCAGTACTGAGTGATGTTGTCATACCTTCTAATATAGAATACTTGGGTGATAATGTATTTGTCAATTGTCCGAAATTAACAACAGTTATTGACGAAAATGGAAACGTTTGGGGAGATTCTGAGTTCTTAGTTGTAAAGGGAAAACTCATTAGCCATTTAGGCGAGAACTTAGATGTCATAATACCGAATGAAGTCAATGGTGTTAACGTGACTGAAATTAATACAGGTGCTTTTGCTTATAAAGAAATCAACAGTATAAAAATACACTCAGGTGTATCTAATATCGGTGCCGGTACATTTATCAGCAATAGCAAATTGAAATCTGTAGAACTGCCTGAAGGATTGTTATCCATCTCTGATGGTTTGTTTAGTTTATGTAAATCGTTAGATAATGTTATAATACCGTCTAGTGTTACATCTATTGGTAAATTATCATTTGCCGGATGTAATAACTTAAAGAAAATAACGATACCACCATCTGTTAACATAATTTCTAATGACACATTTAAAAGTAGCCCCAATGTTGTGATTCATACTACCAAAGATAGTTATGCTGATACGTTTGCTGTCAAAAATAAAATACCGGTAAAATATGTAAATTAGCAGATTAGAATTAAGGGCTCGTATATGTTTTGAGTGGTCGTAGCGGTATTATAGGATTTGATGATAAAATTAAATCCTATAATATCATTACTTTAGGTTTGTTTTTATGGAATACGAATATCACCTAACTCCTCGTTGGCATATTTTAGATACCATAAAGAACGATAATCTTCCCATGTTCTAGGCTTCATTGATGTTGAAGAAAAAATTTCTTCTAGCATTTTTCTTACTTGCAAATATTATTCCATATTATTTGCAGTTTCGTGACATATGCCCTTATGATACTTATGTTCCTGAAAGATATTGATTATTGGAAAAGAGTTAATATATTGAATAATATCGCTAAAATTCTTGTGAATAATATCTAGTGCTTCAAGTCCAACAATATAAGAAAAATTTGTACGAAATCCTAATTCTTTAGCCGTTTTTAAAACCTCAATAATGTTTTCTAAAATAAAGCACTGTTTTTTATCTCGTAAAAAATATTCTCTATTTTCGAAGCATTCTAAAGAAATACAATAAGCAAATTTAGGTATTGGTGTAAGCTTCTCTAATGATTCTCTAGATGTTATTTGTGAACCAAGATAAAAGACTTCCCCATTAAACTTATATTTTTCTAACACGCTATTCAGTAGTAGTAAAAAGTCTATTACATCTTGTTCGTAGTCGAAACATCCGGTTACAACGGCAACTTGCAAAATGTGGCTTAAATCTAGCAATTTATGACAGTCCAACCATTTATCAAAAAAACATTCTAAAGAGTTCTGGTCCGTAAGTCGTTCCTTGTCTCTAGCTGTTTGATGTACTGTATAACAGAACTTGCAACCTCGACAAGATGTTCTTGCATTTGGGTTTATGTTTAATACTGTTCCTCCTCTTCGAGAATATGAGGAATCACAAAAATCTTCTGTAAGTGCATTAACTTCACCTATAGCAACTTCATTATCAAATAATAGTTTCTCATTAAAAACAGAGTATTTTGAATTAGTTCTAACTGGCAATGCAAAATAGTAATCTTCAATCCCCGTTTTTCTTGCTAATTCAAAAAATTTGTTTTGTAAGTCCAACTTAAACTCAAACCTAACTCGATCTAAGTCACCCCCAATATTTAATCCGCTTAAGTTCATATCCATAAAAAGAATATCTTCCGCTGGAATATTATATTTTTCTGATAGCAATATCAATTCTGAAAAACTTTTTAACATGGAACTTTCTCCCTTATAGTAGTATATCAATTTCTTCAGATGAAAATATATCATGGGAAGAAGAACCTAAATCATTAGTAAATTGATCTTTTTTTCTAAAAACATACAAACTAGTCAAAATTGGAATTGTCAATACCTTATCTGATATTGTTTGTTTTATTTCCTCAAAAAACTTTTCTCGTTTTTCAACACACAAGTTTATTATTTTTGGATAGGTATTCAAAAGAGCGACATATGAATCTGCATTATATTTATATTCTGTTTTATACCTCTTTAGAGAAGTAATATAAAAATGGTCATTTTCAATTAGCTCACATTCTCTTTTTATCACTTTATCTAAAACACTAGTATTTATATCTTCTTTCTTTTCGTAAACTTCAGGTATATTTCTAATATAAACATCATCAATTGCACGCATTATATCAGAATTTTCCCTACAAAAACTGTTCCAAAACAATACCAAATAACCATCATCTTTTAAATATCTGCAACAATCACTATATTTATTTGCTTTTTCAAGCCAGTGAAAAGTTGTTGCAGATATAATAACATCAAAACTTTTTTGATCAAATTCGCAATTCTCAAATGTATCACAAATGAATTGAATATTAGAATATTGTGATAGATTTTCCTTTGCCACATTTATCAAATTCTCACCTGGTTCAACTGTTGTAATCGAAGCTCCAGTTTTTACAAAACCTTCAGTAGCATTCCCACTACCAGTACCAATTTCTAATACATTTGTTTTGTTTGAGAGTTTACAAAAATTATTAATGTCATTATAAATTGAATCCGGATATCTTGGACGCACATCGTCGTACACTTTTGCGAATTTGTCAAAAGATGCATCAAATAATTTCTTACCTCTAAAGTTCATAAAGATCCTCCTTAATAGCATTAGCTATGCTGTTTTTATCCACGCAATTACTTTGTAATACGTTTTTAAATGACCCATAAATCGAATCATTGTATCCGAAGAATTGCCATTTGCTGGTGTCATTTTGTTTGCTTAATTTTCCTTGCAGTATATCACAATATCCTGAAAAATACACTAATATTTTAACATATTTTTCTTGATTAATTTTTAAAGTATCAAGAGTGCTTGCTTTTAGAACGGTAAGCAAGTCGATGTTCCTGGACTCCACTTCTTCACAAGCTATTAAACATTCATTTGTAATCACATCTCCAATAGAAATGATTAAAACCCTGTCAGCTCCTTGTGATTTTTCGTAGTTCTTCATCCAAAATCCTTTTTTTACATCTTCTTTTGCTTGTTTTAATGTTCTGCGAGTTTGCAATTCAGTTTTGGAAACATATAGCACTTGTATAGAATCCATTTGATTTTCTATTTCTTGAAAGCAAACAAGTGCTTGATTGCTTTCGGACGGGAAATATATTTCCAAGCTGTCAGAAGTTTTTGCAAGTAGTGTATTCAATAAGTCTGGGTTTTGATGGGTATAAGTATTTCGCCACCCTAAACTTGTTAATATAATTTTTAATGATTTGGTTCCTTCTAATTTATTATTTTCTCTTTGCATTTTATAAAACTTGTAACATTGAGATATGAAACTAGAAACAAGTGGTGAAAATGCTTCATATGTTATAAAAATTCCGTCTCTGCCAATCTTTATGTAACCATAAAGCATTGATAGGCACATTACTTCATTTAGAATTTCTATAACTCGCCCATTATTTTTAACATTGATCGAGCTTTCGATGTTTTCATCTCTACACCTAATGCCATGTTCTTGAACAAACTCATTTAATCCATTTGAAATCGATTCGTCAGGACTAAAAATTAAAAAATTTGAATCGGTATAATTTAAAAAATATTTTGTTAAAGTTTCCATAATGTTTAAAGTTGAAATATTGTAAACATTAGATTTACTATTAAAACAAGTTGTATTATATAATATCTCACATTGTTTCGGTATATTACTCAAAACTTGATTTGTAGGAACTCCTTCAAAAAACAATTCTTCAGGTTTGTAACTTTTAAGCCATTTGCGTATTATTTCTAAGTTCTCGTTGCTTGGGTTTCTAAGGCTAGAAACTTTATGGCTTAAATGACTATTTAAAAATCGTTTGCTCCCTATTATTTCTGGGGCAGAAAACCCCTTTTGTGATTCTAGAATTATAAATGGCAATTTGATATTTCGTCCATTATACCATTTAGTCTGTAAATCTATAATCCTATCAAAAATTTTTGCTGTTTGTTCATGGCTGTTTATTGAAGTGGTAAATACTTCAAATCCAAAACTAAAAAACATTTTTTTTATATATTCATTTAAGCTTATCAAAGAACGACTTGTCATTTTGTATTTATTAAGATTTACTATAATTACTAAAAATCCATCGTGCTGTGGGTTAATTATTTGGTTGCAAAGTAATGATGGGAGTGATGTTCCGGCTTCCATTTCGCCATCACCAACAATTACAAATGTTGTTTGTCTTGGATTGTTAAGAACTGTACCGAAACTTACAGAAATAGCATTTCCTAGTTCTCCACCAGCCAATATAACATTAGGCAATAGTGGTGATATTTCAGTTTGTAGAAGCATATTTTTTCCGAAGCCCTTTATAATATTATTTATTCCACCTATACCATACTGATATTCTAAATAACTTTTACCTAAAACTCCATTTATATATAAGTTAGAAATTAAAGCTGGTGAAGAATGTCCAGTACCAATAATTAGATTTAATAAAGTCTGTGTTTTACACATAAATCTATTTATATGAGTATAACTGTAGTTTATACCTGGACAACACCCCCAATGCCCAAAGACACTTTCTTTTAAATCGTCTAATGCTAAATTATTTAAATCTACATTAGACTTTAAAAAAAGTTGTGCTGCAGCCAAGTAATTACTTGCTCGGAAATTAGCGTCTAATGATTCTAATTCCTGCTTTTCCATGAATGATATTCCTTTTCAAATATATACCGTAACATTTCGTACTTTGCTATCAAAACAATTATCTATCCGATAAAAACAGCATAAATCTTTATCAATAAATTCTTTTTAAATGCTTATATTATTAATTTTATCTTATCGACCATATATATTATACAAAATCGCTATGTATTAATTTAATGTGCTTAAAGTGTATGTGGCAAGGTCGCTTTCGTGGTAATTTTTCCGTTAGGGAAAATTACCACAAGAAGGACATTGCCACCTCTGCCATAAGGTCTAGTATTACACCCTTATGGCTAATATGAAATTAGATATTGTAAAAGGAATCTCAAATCCTATAGTGACATTCTTACTGGCGGAGAGGGAGGGATTCGAACCCCCGGTAGTCATCCTACAACGGTTTTCAAGACCGCCGCTTTAAACCGCTCAGCCACCTCTCCGCGTTTAAAACAACAAGTTTTAGAATAAAAAATGGTACGCCCGGCAGGGATCGAACCTGCGACCCCTAGGTCCGCAACCTAGTGCTCTATCCGCTGAGCTACGGGCGCATACAAAATGTAAAACTGGCGGAGAGACCGGGATTCGAACCCGGGAAGGGAGTTTAAAATCCCTTACTCGCTTAGCAGGCGAGCGCCTTCAGCCTAACTCGGCCACCTCTCCATTTTACAATTCGCGATAAATATTATACCAAAAAAAAGCTAATAATGCAAGCGTATTTATTCATTTTTTATAAGTTTTTACACTTTTTTTGTTTATTGCACTGATAAAACAATAATTTTATCATAATTGACCCCTTTTTCAGAACAAATTGTCGAAAATTAGAGTTTATTCCTCTATTGCCCTACTCTCTTCTCTATTTTAATCGGCTGATTGGAGTCGCCTATTATAACTGTGCGGTTAAAATCACTCTCCAAAAAATCTCTGAATTGCTCTATCACGCTAATCTCACCATGATTTAAAACTATGGTCGCCTCCTTTGAACCTTCAAGCCATTTTGCAAGCTCATTTCGGTCACCGTGCGCACTAAAACCGTTGATAGTATGTATTTTAGCGCGGACAGCTATCTTTTCACCCTCAATATCGACAAACTCAGCACCGTCAACTATCTTTCGCCCCAAAGTGTTCTTTGCCTGGAAGCCGACAAATATAACGCCGCTATTGCTCTTCCAAAGGTTATGCTTTAGGTGATGCTTAATCCTTCCGCCGGTACACATACCGCTTCCCGCCATTATTGTGACACCGCTAAATGTGTTCAGCGCGCGAGATTCACTGCCACTTCTTGTAACATGCACATTTTCAAAGATAAATGGGTCTTTTGTGCTGTCATACGCGCGTAAAGTATCGCTATCTAAAAGCTCATTATAGATATTATACCATTTGGTTATGTTTATCGCGAGAGGACTGTCCAAAAAAATGGGATTCCGCGGTATGCGCTTTGCTATGGTGAGCTCGCGCAACACGTAAAGCAAATCTTGTGTTCTCTCTAATGCAAAAGTAGGTATCAAGACATTGCCACCGGAAGATAGAATGTCATTTATAGCATCGGCAAGCTCGTCAACAGATTCGGAAAAGGTTCTGTGCAGGCGATTGCCATAAGTTGACTCACAAAAGATATAATCATAACCTATAGGCATTTCAGGGTCAGGCATAATATTTCTGTCAAAGCCGCCAACATCACCGGAAAAGAGTATTTTATGCCCTTCTGCGTCCATCACCTCAATAGAAGCAGAGCCCAATATGTGACCATTTTGCTTGAAAGTCACAAAGAGTCCTTCTACAACCTCTATTTTTTCGTCATATCTCAAACGACTTAATCGGCTAAAAATATTGTATACATCTTCGGAAGAGTATAGAAGTATTGGTTCAGGTAATCCCCGACGAGGATTCTTTCTCAACTTTCGCTCAAAATCTTCTTCTTGAATCTTAGCAGAGTCTAACAGCATATCTTTTAATAAATCGCAGGTGGCCTCTGTTGCATAAACTTGCCCGGCAAAGCCGAACTTCTCAAGCATAGGCAACCTCCCGCTATGGTCAAGGTGAGCATGAGTTATGAGTGCCGCATCTAACTCTTTCACATCAAATGGAAAGTCGGCATTTTTCTCAACAGCTTCATAACCACCTTGATAAAGTCCGCAGTCAACTATTACCTTATGCCCCTTATATTCTATCAAAAACATAGATCCCGTAACTTCTTTACAGGCACCCAAAACAGTAACTTTCATACAAACTTCCTCCTTAGATTATAAATATTATACCTTTTTTATCTAAGAAAAGCAATCATTTTTTATAACAAATAGAGGAAATCGCAGATATAAGATAGAAATATATACATAATGACAAAGATAATCCGTGACAATAAGATGGATATAAATGAGATAAAGACTATTATCAGTTTAGGTGGTGTCATCGCTTTTCCTACTGATACAGTATATGGTCTTGCCTGTGATTTCTTTAATATTGATGCCATTAGCCGTATTTATGAAATAAAAGGTCGTCCCCATAATATGCCACTCATTGCCATGATTCCGCGCGCGCTTGACATACACAAAGTGGCAGTAAATGCGTCAGCAGACGTTGAAGAGCTTGCTAACACCTTTTGGCCCGGCGCTTTGACAATGATTCTGACCGCCAAACCTATACTGCCAAAGCTTGCCATAGCCCACGGAACAACTATTGGTGTTAGAATACCAAATCATGCACTCGCACTTGAAATATTAAACAGCTGCAACCCACTCGCTACTACAAGTGCAAACCCGAGCGGATGGCCTGCTCCTGATAATGTCGGAGACGTTATCGAGCATTTAGATGGCAGAGTAGATATTATCATTGATGGTGGACTGACATCTTCGGGAATCGCGTCTACAGTTTTGGACTGCACAAAACAGCCTTTTAATATTCTACGTGAAGGAACGGTAACCCATAATGATATTTTTCATGCGCTAAAAAATGGAAAAAAAGATTGCTGTGATGAGTATGATGAAGAAAATTATATGGTAATTGACTAATTTTTCATCGAAAAAGCAAAAAACTTACAAAATCATACGCGCTACCCCTTGACTTTTTCCCTAAATTAGTATATAATTTTCTAAGTGCCCAGGTGGCGGAATGGCAGACGCAATGGACTTAAAATCCATCGACCTAACGGTCATGGGGGTTCGACTCCCCCCCTGGGCACCA
>JGI994J12354_10001564_pt1 | contig 23141 bp, 24 predicted proteins | sample IntmicLarv3ML3BL_FD_12354 | JGI IMG/M metagenome (IMG submission 12354) | reverse complement strand
GAGTACAAACTTTATGGGAAGCGGCGTTAACGCATCCAATGAAAAGGAAAAACCGGTTCTTCAAGCGGCAATTCCATCCAATGTCGTCAAAAGGCCGCAGGTTGCGCCTCCCGTTCCTCCAAAACCACCCACAGAAAAACCGGCTGCAGTGAAACCGCCCGCAGAGAAACCGGTTGCGGCGAAACCGCCCGCAGAGAAACCGGTTGCGGCGAAACCGCCCGCAGAGAAACCGGTTGCGGCGAAACCGCCCACAGAAAAACCGGCGTCAACCCCGCCCGCGCGGGAAAACAACGGTTTTACCGTTCAGGTTGCCTCATACAGCCAGAGATCAGAAGCGGAAACGATGAAAAATAAGCTCGCTGGCAAAGGTTACAACGTCAACATAGTAGAATCAAATCAGGGAGAAAAGGGTACTTGGTATCGAGTAAGGATCGGCAGAAAACTTGATCATGAAGCTGCAAAAGATCTAGCCGCGAAAATCGGCCAGGGAGCCATAGTCATTCCGGATTGAAACATGCCGCAACAAAGGGAGTCTTAATAAAACATTGACAAACAAAGTCAGTCTTGTTACAAAGTAAATTCACTTGACGCGGGGTGGAGCAGTCTGGTAGCTCGTCGGGCTCATAACCCGAAGGTCATGGGTTCAAATCCCTTCCCCGCAACCAAAAACACCAAGGGGATTACGTTTTTATCGTAATCCCTTTTTTCTTTACTGAAGCTAGTTCCCAACTTTATTCCCGCCACTTTTTTAGAACTAAACCACATCTCAGTAGAACGGCGCAACTTTGTGTCTCCCGCTCGCATTTTTTTATGCTAAAACAAAACCCAAAAAAATACGCCAAAAAAACCGTGGCATTTCCTAGCTCAACAAAGATTTGAAGAAAAAGTTTGGTCGCGTTAACAGATGTTTGCAATTGCGCCATCAACAAACTCAGCCGTAGAGACAATGCCAAAAACAGACGTATTTCAAAGGAGCTGCAAGGAGCTGAAGCGCATATAGGCGACATTATGACTGTTTTGCTGGATGAATCGGGCAAAAGACAGCCAAATTAACCGTATAGCCGAGGCGCTGGGCATAAACAAATCAACCCTTCGAGAAATGATGGATTTGAAACTGACCGAAGCTAATATCAACGAATACGGACGCTTTGATCGCTTGAAAGACACCGCCGACAAAGCAAAGGCTCGCACATTTTTTGAAGGACAAAAAGGTGAGCGCATATCGCCGCCGAAGATCAACATTCTTTTGGACAAACTTTTACGTCTATTTCTCTTGGAAGGCGGATTTGATGTGGAATAGCTCAATTCTATGGCATTATATCCTGCAAAGGCTACGACATATAAGATAACTTCTGCAAAAACTCGGCGTCGAACATTACTCATACCAAACCTAGCAAGCGGATTAAGTCCTCTTCTGACCGCTTAAACCATCGTCTTGCTTGTTGCTTCAAAACACATAACAAAGTAGATGACTTCGCAAAAAAGCGCCACAAGAGTTAACCTTTCACAAAGCTTTTAAAAAATAACGGCGAGTCAGTTTTTTGTGTAAAAGAAGATATTTGGGGCATAAATGGTGGCGGTGCAGGGATTTGAACCCCGGACCTAGCGAATATGAGTCGCTTGCTCTGACCAACTGAGCTACACCGCCATGGGATATGCGTTACTTAAACAGGCAGGCACAAAGGCGCGGATTGGGTACAAAACGCCGAAAAACAGAGAGAAATTAGATATACAATTTGCCAGGCGCTGTCAAGGGAAAAGGGAACTCCGACCAGCCGGAATATTTAAATATCATCCCCGCGCGCCGTATGTTTTTTTTCAGAAGTTTTGCCATCAGCAGCAGAGTTAAAATCCAATTTCAGAAGTTTTTTCAACCGGATGTATTCATCATCGGTCAGTTTACGGTCCCGGTAGATCGCGGATGCGTATATATCTGCGAATTCCCGCGCCCGCTTGCAGCCCGCAAGAGAAGCAAGATCAAAAACCCCCTGCGAGTCGGGCTGGACGGCAACACCGCAATCACGCTCCAAACGCCGGTAAAACCCTTTAAGCAGGAGTTCTTCCCGCCGGGGAAACAAAACCCTGCGCTTTAGCGCAAGCGTGGCTATAAACGTTATGACCAACGCCGCCGCAAACGGAAGCGCTACGCCGCCCGACGGTCGTTTTAGTTGCAAATCCCGCATATGACCGGTTACGAAACGAACAGAGCTCAACTGACGCTCAAAATCGTAAGAGACCACCGAACGACTCCAGATATATTCCAGAGAGTCAAGAATCATGCGTAGGCGCTGCAAAAACCCCGCGTGTTTTGGCGCGTTCCAAACGGCATCCGCATTTACCGCAAACAAACTAGGATCCACGCGCCGCCATCCTTCGCCCTCCAAAAACAACTCCACCCAGACATGCGCCATGCCTTCGGTCACCAGATAATATCCGCCCACATCGTTGTACTCCCCACCCAGATATCCGCCAACCAACCGGGCGGGTATTCCCGATAGGCGCGCCAAAAGCGCGAAAGACGACGCGAAGAATTCGCAGTTCCCACTTTTGGTTTCGGCAAAAAATGTCTCCAGAGCGTCCTCGCCAACAGGCAGACCCTGCGCGCTGTAGCGATAGCCGCCTTTTCGAAAATGTTCTTCCAGCAATTCCAGCTTTTTTTCGTCGCTTTGCCCTTCCCTGCGGATTCGTCCGGACACCGCCCAAAATGACTGAGAAACGCGCTCGGGCAATTGCAGATAAAAATCGCGATTGATTGTGTCCACCACAGGCAAAAATCCGCCTATTGTCGAATCAACCCGATAGCTTAAACGTCTGTCAGTATTTAAGCGCTGTTCCCAGACCAAATCAGGATTCCAGCGCACCCGGAACGCCGCCACATGCGCCGGAATATCCAACCCGACCAGAAAACGGGAAAACCCCGGTTCGGGATAGATAATCTGGCTAACGCGGACACCGTCGGGTTTCGGCAGTTCTGGAGCCGGAGAAACGCCGCGGACCCAGCGCGTCATTTCAATGCGGTTGAAGACGGTTGCTCGCCAGTACAAATCTTGTCGTAGTCTTGGAGGCATTTCGGCGCGGAATACGATGCGCCGCGAATCGTTGACCCGCTCTCCTCTTCCCGGCTCCACTCTTTCGGAAAAACCGGCCTGTTGCGTCGGCGGAGCTCCATAGACGTTCCACAGCGGAATTTGTGTTCGAGGAAGTATGGGAAACAAAATAAACATCAGCGGAACCGATGCCAAGGCTGTCAGAAACCCCGCTGTCAGTATCCTGCGCAGGGTTTGTTTCGACATAATCATGCCGCCGTCTTGATCGTAAAAGGCGAGCAATACCAGAGAAATTGCGATCAAAACAAAAATGACTACAAGATAAAACAGAAACATGGGATTGAGTTCAAACAAGGACGACGACGCGAGGCACAGAAGCGACAGCGTCATAATCTGCAGATAATAGCGGCTGTTTTTTTCTCCCGCTAGGCGAACAGCCAGCATAATGGCCAGCAAAGCAACGGCCGACTGAACAAGGTTTGAAGCGGTGAAACCGGCCAGGTAAAGCAGAAAAAACAGCAAGACGGCTATGTTCAGCGCCCAGCTTTTTAACTGCCAGGGCCCGCGAACACTCTGCCAGACACCAGCAATCAATCCCGCCGCCAGTATCAGTCTGGGCGCGGCTGTCAGCCACGGAAAAAGCGGCGCAATGCCGCACAGAGCGACCGCATAGGAAAAAATATCTATCAGGCGGCTAATTGCGGTCATACAGCGCGAGCTCCGTCAATAAAATAACAGCCTGAGCGCGTCCCGTGGCGGCGGGTATTGTGCGACCAGACAAGACTAGTCCAACAGGCCTTTGCAGAACCCATTTTTTTATAAGCCACGCGGAGACGGAAAGTCGGTCTTCAAGGGTACGTCCTGGCTGCTTGTCCAAATTGATGACAAGAGGATTCATGGCGCGGCGGCCGAATTCCTTCACCATTAATTCAGCATTTCTGGCCGAGAGCTTCCAATGGATCATCTTCAGCGGTTCCCGACCGGAATATCTGCGGATCCCCTCCAACTCTCCGTCCAAACCTCGAAGCGTACGCGCGTTGTTTCCAGAGCGTTCCGTCCCCAGACCGTCATCGCCCGCCGGGCCAGGGAGAAGACGCGGAAAAACAACGAACGACGTATCCAGAGGTATAGTCCAGCTTCTGGTAAAAAAATTCACTGGAAAAGAAGAGCTGATAGTCAGGCTCTCCATCCGGGTTTCTCCTCTGTAAGGGAAAGTTAGAGTCATGGCGGCGCAGACGGATTCGTTCGCGGGGATTATGGGTACAAGAACTGATTTGGCGTCATGTCGACTTAAACGGATGAGGAAGGAAGAAGCGCGGGATTTTGTATTTTTTAGTCTCAGGTTAAAAACAGCGGGAGTTTCGGCAAAAATTTCCTCCGGAGGCGTCACCAGGATATCAAGCCCTTTAATGTTGCGCATCCCCATAACGCCGGTGACCACCATAAAAGCAAGAAGAGCGGAAACAATCAGAAACAGCAGATTGTTTCCCGTATTGACGGCCGCAAAACCAAGCGCAATCGTCATGACGATGTACAACAATCCGGTTTTAGATATTTTCAGACCAAAGGAAGCTTTATGCCGGCGATCAGTTCCCGTAACAATTCTCCTCTGTCGGCAGCGTCGTGCTCCGCGCGCATGATCAGGCGGTGAGCGCAAACCGCAACGGCGATACCTTTTACGTCCTCCGGCGCCACATAATTGCGCCCTTCCAGAAAAGCGGCGGCCCTGGCCCCTTGAGCCAAGTTGAGGGCCGCGCGGGTGGAAAGACCGTTCCTGACCATGGGATGCTTACGCGAAGCGATGATAATTTCATGGATATATCCCGCGACTTTTTCGGACAGATACACATCTTCCGCCGCGCGCCGCGCCTCCAGAATACGATCGACCGAGATCAGCGGCTCCGCAACGTTCAGTCTCTCGCGGATACCGCCTTTCATGATGATTTGGCGTTCCAGATGATCCGGAGGATAACCAATGGCGGTGCAAATCATAAAGCGGTCAAGCTGGGATTCGGGCAACGGGAAAGTTCCGTTCTGATCGGAGGGGTTCTGGGTGGCAAAAACCATAAATGGATCAGGCAAGGAATAGGTTACCCCCTCAACCGTAACTCTCCGCTCTTCCATCGCCTCCAGCATGGCGCTCTGGGTGCGGGGCATGGCCCGATTGATTTCATCCAGCAGCACAATATTATTGAAAATCGGACCCGGCATGAAGCTAAAGCGTTCCTCTTTGCGCTTGAACACGGAAAGGCCGGTTATGTCCGACGGGAGAAGATCGCTGGTGCATTGCGCCCTGCCAAAAGAGAGAGACGTCGCTCCGGAAAGCGCAAGCGCGACGGTTGTTTTACCGAGACCCGGCAGATCCTCGATAAGAATATGTCCGCCGGATAGAAGCGCTACAACCGACAGGCGAACCACATTGTCTTTTCCCTGCAGATAGTCTTTGCACAAAGTATCAATCAGATTGGTTATAACGCGATTGGGAGGAGAATTGGCCATGCGGTGTCACCNCTGTTGTCGTTTAACGGCATATATGGACGGAGGTTGTNGAAACGGGTTTTCCTTGCGACGTATTTTCAGATTGCGAATCAAATTCAGTTTTAGCATACAAAAAAATCTTTCTCATTGCATGGGTTTATTTTAAGGTTCCACCCGGAAAAACGCGGATGTTCCTTGACAGACGAACGATTTCAGACTAGCTTGAAATTCAACTTCAATAAGGAGTATCGGATGATTATTGAAAAGAAAAACCAGTTTAACAAGTTTGCCGTCAACAAGGGACTGCGTTCTACCCGCCAGAGGGATATCATACTCGATTTTTTTCTGGCCACGCGTCAGCATGTAAGCGTGGAAGAGCTTTATTTAAAAATCAAAAACGCGCATCCCGGAATCGGCAGCGCCACGGTCTACCGTACCCTCAAACTTTTGGTGGAAGCCGGACTTGCCCGCGAAGTATTGCTGCACGACGGCCAAACCCGCTATGAGCACGTAATTGAAGGCGAACACCACGACCATCTTGTATGCGTAAATTGCAACGCGGTCATAGAATTCGAAAACGCCACAATAGAAAAGTTGCAAGATGAAATAGCGGCGCGCCACGGTTTTTATGTCAAAAACCACAAACTGGAAATTTACGGTATCTGCGCGCAGTGTCGAGCGCAGTCTGACCCGTCAAAAACAACGCTGTCCTGACGCCGTTTTGCGCTCCGTCAACAAACCTTAAAACCACACATATAAGATCCAATCATGACGCAACCTTTCCATAGCCACCCGAAAAAGACGGGAAGCCAAGAAATCACCGGCAAGGTAGTCCTCGTAGGTAATCCCAACGTTGGAAAAAGCGTTCTTTTCAACGCTCTGACCGGCGCGTATGTAACCGTATCCAACTATCCCGGAACATCAGTCGAAGTATCCCGCGGAAACGCCACAATAGAAGAGCGTCAATGGCAAGTAATCGACACTCCCGGTATGTACTCCATCCACACCATCACCGAGGAAGAGCGCGTGGCGCGGGAAATACTGCTGAACGAACGCCCCGACGTGGTTGTTCATGTGCTGGACGCCCGCAACCTGGAGCGGATGCTGTCCATGACCATTCAGCTGATCGAGGCCGGATTACCGGTGATTTTGGTCGTCAACATCATGGACGAGGCCGAACGCATTGGGCTTAAAATAGACCTCGAACTTCTGAGGCTGCGCCTCGGTATTCCCGTCATTGGCGCGGCTACGGTGCAAAAACGCGGGATTGATGAAATCCGGCGAACCATTGCCGGATATTGCAAGGAAAGACAGGCGCCCGAAGAATTGTTATATGGCGCGGCTATGGAACGGGATATCGCAGAGATCGCGGACACGCTCCATGGCGAGTATACATTCTCCCGGCGCTCTTTGGCGATTCTGCTTTTGCAGAGAGACGACGAAATAACCGCGCGAGTCCAAAGCAACGAGGGAAAACGATTTGACGCCACGGCCGACGCGGTTGCTAAAATCGGCTTTGAACGTCGGGAATCCTTCCATCTGGACTTGTCGTTGGAACGCAACAAAATTACGGTAAGAATGCTGTACGGGGTGGTAACCGCTCCGGAAAAACGCGTGATTACCATGGGCGAGCGCTTTTCGCGCTGGTCAGTGCAGCCATTGACTGGAATTCCGATCATGTTTTTCGCGCTTTACTTCGGGCTTTACCGGTTCGTGGGCGATTTCGGAGCCGGAACCCTGGTGGATCTGCTGGAAAACCAGTTATTTATTCAACGACTCAATCCCTGGATTACAGAATTGGTAAACCAAACTATCCCTTGGGAAATAATTCGAGAGTTGATCGTTGGAGAATACGGAATCATAACTCTCGGCGTGCGTTATGCGGCCGGGATTATTCTGCCAATCGTAGCGACCTTTTTCATTTTTTTCTCGTTTTTGGAAGACACCGGCTATTTTCCGCGACTGGCGTTGCTTGTGGATCGCATATTCAAACGATTCGGCATGACCGGACGAGCGGTCATACCGATTGTGCTGGGGCTCGGCTGCGCAACAATGGCAACCATGGTGACCCGAACTCTGGAAACAACCCGCGAAAGAATTATCGCCACTATACTTTTGGCGTTGGCCATACCCTGCTCAGCGCAGCTTGGGGTTGTCATGGGCCTACTTTCAAAAACGCCCGGCGCATTCAAGGTCTGGCTTGCCTGCGTAACGCTGCTGTTTGTCGTTGTGGGGCTATTGTCCGCGCAGCTAATTCCGGGAACTCCGCCCATATTTTACATGGAGCTGCCTCCCATGCGTCGCCCCCAGCTTGCCAATGTCCTGACCAAGACATACTCCCGTATGCAATGGTATTTTATGGAAATACTGCCATTGTTTATCCTGGCTTCCGTGCTGCTCTGGTTGGGTAAGATAACTGGATTTTTCGAAAAAGCTGTCGCAGCTCTGACGCCGCTAATGACTTCTCTGGGTTTGCCCAAAGAGACCGCAGTGGCTTTTCTGTTCGGATTCTTCCGCCGCGATTACGGAGCCGCCGGTCTTTACGACCTGCAAACCCAGGGATTGATGAGCCCCAGGCAACTGACAGTGGCGGCGGTGACTCTTACCCTGTTCATCCCCTGCATCGCGCAGTTTCTGGTTATGAAGAAGGAACGCGGATGGCGCGTTGCGGGAGGGATAGGGTTGTTTGTCAGCGCCGTTGCGTTCTGTACCGGTTTTATTCTAAACAAATTTCTGCTGCTGACCGGAATACTGGCGTAAAATCCGATTATCACGCATAATGGCGACAATCATACGGACAGATCTTGCGCTCGCGGTTTATCTCGGGAAAAACCGCGTGACGAGACCGGCTAGACAAAGGGAAAGAGGTGGATCGTGAAATTATCCGACAAGGCTGAAGAAATTCTTGAGTCGTTGTGGATTTCGGTAGAAGAGAAAAAACGTTCTGCTCTGGATCTGGAAGAACTGGGGGTTGAGGTCAACGACCCGGCCTTGACAGAATTGACCGACCGCGCTTTGGTTGAAATCAGGGGCGCGGAAATCCGCTTTCGCCCCGAAGGTAAAAAAGAGGGGCGAATGACTATCCGCAGGCATCGATTGGCTGGAACGCTTGATGATGGACGTACTTAACATCCGCGGCGAAGCTGGCAACAGCAAGGCCTGCCAGTTCGAACACCTGCTTAACGAAGGCGTGGATATCAAGGTATGCACAATGCTGAACCACCCCACAACCTGTCCGCACGGAAAACCCATCCCGCCGGGCGAATGCTGCCGCCAGGCTCAGGCCGAGGGAGATCTGGGCGTTGTACCTCTGACCGAATTGAAATCGGGAGAAGAGGGAGAAATTGCCTATATCCAGACCGATGACAACAAAAAAATGCAGAAGCTGATGGCCATGGGAGTCCTGCCTGGAAACAAGATCGTTCTGGCGCAGACATTCCCGTCATACATCTTCCGCGTAGGGTATTCCGAATTCGCCATCGACACAAATCTGGCTCGAGAGATTTTCGTCAGGAAATGATAAACCCCCGAGGCTTGACAAATAGCGGGCCCGACAACTAATATTTATTTCATAACTACGGAGAATTTCGGACGCAATTGGAGAGGCGTATATGAAAGTAATTATTCTTCTGGGTGACGGAATGTCTGACATCGCTTATGGCGAACTTGGCGGCAAATCACCGCTTCAGGCCGCGTCAACCCCGAATATGGATTATATGGCGCGCCATGGTCAGGTTGGGCTGGCTCAAACTGTTCCAAATGGCATGCCCCCCGGCAGCGATGTGGCAAATCTATCCGTCTTTGGCTACGATCCGCGCGACTGTTATACTGGTCGTTCTCCTCTTGAAGCCATCAGCATGGGAGTTGAGCTCGGACCGGACGACGTTGCTTTCCGCATGAATCTGGTAACCCTCGAGCAGGTCGATGATACTGTTTACATGAGGAATTTCTCGGCCGGGCACATCTCCACAGCCGAAGGACGGGTTCTGGTGAAAGATCTTCAGGACAAACTGGGCTCCGCTGAGTTGGAGTTTTATCCCGGCGTCAGCTACCGCCATCTCATGGTGTGGCGCGGCGGTAAAGACAAAATGTCGCTCACTCCTCCTCACGATATCACTGGGAAATCAGTGGCGACATATCTGCCCAACGGAGACGGGGCTGACCGGCTTATGGATATTATGAAACAGGCCCAATCCATCCTGCGGGATCATCCGCTGAACAAACGCCGCCAGCAGGAAGGAAAACATCAGGCCAATTCAATCTGGCTCTGGGGACACGGTAAAACCCCGCTAATCGCTTCTTACAAAGAAAAGTTCGGACTTAGCGGCTCCGTCATTTCCGCCGTTGATCTGATCAAAGGAATCGGCGTGTGCGTTGGACTGAACCCCATATCCGTTGAAGGCGCCACGGGCTACATTGACACCAATTATCGTGGAAAAGCTCTGGCAGCTCTGGAAGCCTTGGAGATCCACGATTTTGTATATGTTCACGTGGAAGCTCCTGACGAAGCCGGCCACGCAGGCAGGATGGATCATAAAATCCAGGCTATTGAAGATTTCGATCGCCTCGTAGTTGGAACCGTGCTGGAGGGCATCGGAAAACTCGGCGAATACGCGATACTCTGTACTCCCGACCATCCCACGCCCATTAACATAATGACCCATACCGCAGACCCGGTTCCATTTATTATCTATCGGGGCGGCGAAGACAAAGGCAATGGCGCCGCTTGCTATGACGAGGAACAGGCGGCGGCAACAGGCCTTTGCGTTGAAGGCTATCGTCTTATGGAAATGCTTCTGAAGAAATAAATTCCTGCGAGTACAATCCCCAAAAAGGCGTTCGTTTGTTTAATTGACGGACGCCTTTTTTATGAGAATTCGCCAACGGCTCAAAATGAAGCGCCATACGGATGCGTTGTATGATATGATTCAGCGTTATTTGTCCATCTATGGCGTTTTCGCGTATCCAAGGGCATAGGCATACACAATGGCGAAAAAAATTTTCGTGGCGGCTACGGGACAACACTGCGGAAAAACCACAACAAGTATTTCTCTCCTACACCTGGCTCAAAAAAAATATAACTCCGTGGGTTATATAAAACCGGTCGGCCCAAAACCGACGACGTTATACGGACACACCCTGGACAAAGACGCTTTATTGATCGCGCAGGTTTTTGGATTGCGCGAACACCTGCGCTTCATGACTCCGGTTCCTATCTTTCCTGACACCACATGTAAAATAATTGACGGCGAAATTGCCGTTTCACATCTGGAAAACAAGATTTGCTCGGCCGTGGCGGAACTTGAAAAGCGATGCGATTTTATTGTCATAGAAGGCGCGGGCCATCCCGGCGTGGGAGCGGTGATGAAGCTTTCAAACGCCCGGATCGCGTCGCTGCTGAACGCGCCGGTGTTACTAGTGACAGGCGGGGGAGTGGGAAGCGTAATTGATACGGTCAGCATGGATCTGGCGCTGTTCGCGCGCGAAGGCGCCGAAGTAAGAGCTCTTCTGGCCAACAAGCTGATTCCCGAAAAAAGGAACCATACGTTGGACTATCTGCGCCGAGGGCTCAAAAACGAATCATTCTCGGTAATCGGAGGTTTTGACTACCAGCCGGTTCTGGCCAATCCAACCCTGAGACGGATATCGCGTATTTTGGAATTACCATTACAGGGTAACCGACGCGATATGGGGCGCATTGTGCATAACGTTCAGATAGGCGCCGCTTCGACCCAGCGGATAACCGAGATGCTGACCGACTCTTCTTTGATCATCGTTACCAGCAGCCGCGACGAGCTCTTGGTAACATTGGCCACGCTATATCAGATGCATGACTTCCGTTCGCGCATTACTGGTCTCGTTATTCCGGGACAGAACCCCATCAGCGACATCACGCAGCTAATTATCAACCGCAGCAGAATTCCGTATATGCGGACTCCTACTCAAACCACGTCAGAACTATACCGCATTATCACCGAAGATGTTTCAAAAATCACATCCGAAGACGCCGAAAAACTGGAGCTTCTATATTCACTAGCGGAGCGCAGCCTGGATTTCGAAGCGCTCGACGCGTTGTTCTCATAAAATACTGTGCCGCAGGGAAACCCGCCACGCCATCCCAGTTCAACCACCTATCCAAAGTATCGTTTGTTCCCGCGTAGGCAATGACAATCTCGTTGCCTTTTTTATAGGCACCGGCAGAAAAGCCAGTCTCTGGGTCGTCAGGCAGCCACTCAAGTTGCTCCCAATCGGTTGGAACACCAATCTTGTTGACCTGTGATGCGGCGTAAACGTGTGTCGATAGCTGCATGTATTCATTAACGCTGGCCATGATTAATCCTCCTGTTGAGTTTAATTTATAATAGCCTCGCGCGTTGGCCCCACCTGCCTCAGCGCTGGGCGGTGATATTCCGATGCACTTTTGCGTTTAGCTTCCATATCCACAAATTTTGGCATATCAACGTCGGTATCAATAAACAGGTTCATTGCGCGCACTTCAATCCCTTCGTCAGGAAGCGCTTCTTCGACCCATATATCATTCTTGTAGATATATTTGGAATAACCTTCGCAAGCAGCATTAACGCCCACAATGGAAAATACAACGGGATGACCTGATTCAAAGTCAAGGATCAATGGAAATTCGGGCCACGAGTGGTTGTATTTTTTTAACGACCGCCACTCAATTATTTTGTCTGAGCCCTCCGGATAGACGAATCGTATGCGATACTCGGCAGGCTTGATGCCGCGGCGATTACGCGCCAACTCGCCGCCTCCTCTCTTAAATTCCAATTCCCGTTCGACAACAATGATTCGGCCGTCGCTTAATTGAACCTCTTCTTTCCACTTCTCAGTAGGAGGGAATAATGACATACAACCTATGGCGCCTCCTAAGGTCAATATGGACATCAACAGGAATATTGCCGTCTTGACGCGTTTCACGCCACAGGTATTCTTATCTGGTATTGACATTTGGCATTCTCCTTTTGCGTTGAAAATTTAGCTTCCAGACCATGGATACCCTCAGTTTGATATCGCAAGATATGTTCTTCTGTGGTTAAACAGCAGCCGGGGAGGTATTGCTTTTCGTATCCAGCGTAGGCGCAGTATCCATAATAGTTGCGGATGCCGATAGACATACATATGGCAAGACAAAACAAGATAGGTAGCGCAGTCAGCGCCATGGGAAGCGAGGAAAAATTTTTCAAGAAAAGCTTTATTGAAAAATTACGTTTCATTAGTCAGATTTCTCCGCCATAAAAAGCTATGATTCTGATCAAACTAAACGATTAAAAAAACAGAAAACTGGAAAACTTCATAAAAAAAGCCCGCGAGTGCAAATACCTCGCGGGCTTTTGAAGAATATATAACCCACCGAAAAATTCGCAGAAAAACGGGCTGGCGGGCATTGGCTGGCGTATGTTAAAAAATAGCGTGTTTCTTCTATACTTCTCAAATTCTCAAAACTATTTATCTCGCTGCTCTGTACAACATTATCAAAACAAAATCACAACTAAATCAGAGATGATTATTGCCGAGCGATTATTATTTAAGATATTTCCGGACAGCCTGATTGTGTTCTTCCAGGGTGCGGGAGAATTGGTGCGTCCCATCCCGCCTGGCGACAAAATAAAGGTAGGGCGTTTTCGCGGGATACAACACGGCGCGCAACGCATCCGCTCCGGGATTACCGATAGGACCCGGCGGCAACCCGGCGTTAAGATAGGTATTATATGGGGATGGGCGTAAAATATCAGCCTTGGTTACTGTCCATCCAAACGTTTTTACGCCATATACCGCCGTTGGGTCGCTTTGCAACCTCATGCCCAGCTTCAAACGATTCTGAAAAACCGAGGCAATCATAGGCCGCTCAGCGGGGAATACCGCCTCTTTCTCGATCATCGAGGCAAGCGTAACCACTTCGTGCCGCGACATTCCTACGGTCTGGGGAACGCCAACGCTTATCTGCGAATACATCTTTTCAAAGTAGGCCGTCATCTGACTAATGAGTCGTTCAGGCTCTTCGTCATGAGCCAAATCATAGGTGGCGGGAAAGAGATATCCCTCTGCGCTTGACCCTTTTATTCCAAGAGTCGTCAGCAATTTTTTATCGCGGCAGGCGTCAAGAAAAACCTCTTGTGTCATAATGCCTTGTTTTTGCAGCAGCTCCGCCGCTTGATACATGGAATACCCTTCCGGCAGTGTAAATCTCCTAAAATCCGTTTCTCCATTGGCGATTTTACGCAGGATCGCGGTTGTTGTCATTGCGTTGCTAAGACTATAATTTCCAGCCTTGAAGCGTTTTGCCTCTCCACTCAAACGACTTGCTAGAACGAAATGCCGAGCGCTGCGGATGATCCCCTGTTTCTCCAACTCATTCGCCAGTTTTTTTACGCTCGCCCCAGCGGGAAGAGATATGTTTCGCACAACCTTACCATCGCCAAGCGGTACAAGAAGGTTCCGCAAATACCACCCCGCCAATAACGCAAGGCACAGGAGAAAACTTACCGCTGCGGCGATAAAAAACTTTAACATTTTGGATGATTTCATATGCGATATTATGGAAATATTTGATAATCTCGTCAAGTCGTGAGCGCAGCTTGACATCGACATGCATTACTGTTACACGTTGCAAATTTAATTTGACATGCGTTTTAAAACAACGGGGGAGCCGTGCGCATAGCCGATCTGATTAAACATAGCCAGCCTTTTATCTCGCTGGAGTTTTTTCCGCCAAAAGATAGAAACGACTGGCCCGCATTTTTCCGAAATGTGGAACGGCTTGCGGATGTCAATCCCTTGTTCGTGTCTGTAACCTATGGAGCGGGCGGCGGCTCGCAAACCGACACCGTAGAAATAGTATCGCGCCTAAGCCAGGAATATGCTCTTGAGACTATGGCTCACCTAACATGCGTCGGCGCGGTTCCCAATACAATCCAACGTTTTCTTGAAGAGTTATCCGAGACGAAGGTTGAAAATATTCTTGCGCTACGCGGGGATCAGCCCAAAAACGCGCTGGAAAGTTTTAGCGCCTGCGAAACATTGAAACATGCGTCCGATCTGATTTCCCTTATTCGACATTTCCGTCCCGATATGGGGATTGGGGTAGCCGGATACCCGGAAACGCATCCCGAGGCGGTCAGCCAGCAAAAAGACATTGAATATCTCAAGCTTAAGCTGGACAAAGGCGGCGATTTTGTCGTTACGCAGCTTTTTTTCGACAACCAAAGCTACTTTGATTTTGTTGACAGGGCGCGAAGTATAGGCGTAAACAATCCGATTATTCCGGGAATTCTCCCGATCGTCAGCCTTAACGTAATTAGAAAAATCGTTTCCCTGTGCGGAGCAAACGTTCCTGGAAATTTTCTTGAACAACTGGAGAAGGCCGACGCCAGCGGAGGAGCCGCCGCCGTTAAAAAGATCGGGATAGCCCACGCGAGACGCCAAGCGGAAGAATTGCTGGCTGCTGGAGCCCCGGGGATTCATTTCTATACTCTAAACCGTTCAGACGTAGTTCTGGAGCTGGCAAACGGACTTGTAGCCAACTCATAAAGACATTCTGGGCAACTCTAAAAAGTACTCTGGGAACCGGAGCGTTTCTGTAAATATTTTCGCACCATATCCAAGGCCGTCCATGCGGTTCTAATTCGAATATCGTTACGGTTTCGGCCAAAGAGAAAACCCTCCGTCCAATAGCCGTCCGGAGCCGCGAGAGAGATAAAAACTGTTCCGACTGGTTTCTCTTCCGTCCCCCCGTCTGGCCCCGCTACGCCCGTAACCGCAAGTCCGATATCGCTACCAGATACAGCTCGGATTCCGGAAGCCATAGCTTCCGCTACTTCGGAGCTTACGGCGCCTTTCTTGTTAATCAACTCTTCTGGAACGCCAAGACGACGAACTTTGGCCGAATTGGAATAGGTTACCATTCCCTCGAAAAAATAGGAGGAGCAACCCGCAATCGAAGTAATATACTGGGCTATCATCCCTCCGGTGCAAGATTCCGCCAACGAAAGCGAAAGACCGCTGCGTTGAAGCAATGCGGCGACGACTTGACAAAGCGTCGCGTCACCCTGCGAAAAAATATAGTCTCCCAAATTCTTTTGCGCCGATTCCAATGCTGGATTAAACAGAGTTTCCGCTTTGTCTTTAGTTTCGGCTTCAGCGCGAAGCGTCACTCTGATTGCCGGAAAAGAAACGCATATTTCCAGCTGCAACCCACTATCAGGCCTGACAATTCCTGTGAGGAGATCGTCAACCTGAGGTTCTCCCAACCCGAAAACATTCAGATCCTCGCAAAATATTATGCGCTTTGCCGTATCCTGTTCCAACAAAACAGGCAGTACTGAACTTCGCAGCATGACGATCATTTCGGAAGGGACGCCGGGCATAAAAAACATGCCGCAGCTATTATGAATCACATAAAATCCGCAAGCGGTGCCCGTGGGATTGGGAATCAAAGACGCCTTGTCGGGAATCATGGCCTGTTTCTCGCTGATCGCCCTGACAGGACGACCGACAAATTTACTTGTCATATTGTAAAGATGTTCCCGCGCCTCTTCATTAAGGACAAGTAAACTCCCGGTAGCTTTTGCCGCCGCCGGAGCGGTCAGATCATCAACCGTTGGCCCCAACCCGCCTGTTACAATAACAGCGTCGTTGATAGCGCTCAAATCCGTCAGAGCTTCGATAATATCCTGTTCGTTGTCCCCCACGGTCAGATGCCGTCGAACCCGTAACCCGTTTCTGATAAGTTCTGCGGCGATGTTAGCGGAATTGCTGTCTATGGTCTGACCGCATATTAATTCATCGCCTATGCTTAATGTTGTGATCCTCATGACACTATTTTCCTTTTACCCATAAAACCCCGGATGGCCAAATATATTGCAGCGTTAAAACGCTCATATCCTGTTCATCAAACTTGCCGCGCACGCGGCTCCAAAACCATTATCAATATTGACCACCGTAACGCCAGATGCGCACGAGTTTAACATCCCAAGAAGAGCCGCAACACCGCCAAAAGAAGCGCCGTAACCAACCGATGTAGGAACCGCTATAACAGGTTTGTCGACAAGCCCGCCCACGACCGAAGGAAGCGCTCCTTCCATACCAGCCACCACGATGATGACCGCGGCAGTAGAGAGCGACTCGTAATGCGCCAGCAAACGATGAACTCCGGAAACGCCCACATCATAAATGTGCGATACGTTATTTCCAAAAAAACGCGCCGTGACCACAGCCTCAGCGGCGACCGGAACATCGGAAGTACCAGCGGAGACAACCAAAATTTCGCCTCGACCCCGCGCTTCTACGGGAGATTGTTCAAATGTCAGACAACGGGCTTCGGCGTGATACTCTGCGCCGGGAAATTTCTTTAGAATATCCTCCGAGTTTTGCGGCGAAAGACGAGTCGCAAGAATATTGCTGCCTGTTTCAGCCATAGCCGCCATGATGTCAACAATCTGGCTAACCGTTTTACCCTCTCCGAAAATAACTTCAGGCATCCCCTGGCGCAATTCTCGGTGATGATCCACGCGGGCGTGATCCAGATTCTGAAACGGTAAAAAACGCAAACGCTCAATGGCTTCGTCAATCGATATCTCACTGCTTTTTACTGAGCTCAGCAGTTCTTTGATAATGCGGGGCGTCATGAGAAAGAGCTCAGATACTCGTCAATTTTTTCAGACAGAGTATGGTAAATACGACGACATTCATTTTCGTCTTTTTCCAGAAGCGTTACTCTGAACCCCTGAAGCGACGTAGAGAAAGAAGACAAAGGAACTACGCAGATACCCGTTGCCGCCAGCAGATGATATACGAAACGTTTATCAGGCGATACTCCCGGCTGATTGACCAAAGCGCCAACTATGTCCTGAATATCGCTATTGGGTATGGGTAGCGTCTGTCTATCGTTCAGCAAACCGTCTTTAAACGCCACTGCCATATAAAAAGCTCCGTTTGTTCGATTTACCATCAGAGATGGGATTTTACTGAGATAATCGTACGTAATGTTACTCATTTTTTCATATCTGGCAATTCGTTCATTCAGATACGGTTTGTATTCCGGATGTTGCATAATGGTCGGAAACGCAGCCTGCGGCAAGGTTGTCGAGCACACCTCATTCATTTTTTGAGATAGAAGCAGGTTGATGTATTTCCGAAAATGTTCGTCCCTGCCGCCGTTATATACCTCAATCCAACCGCAACGAGAGCCCGGCCACGGCAATTCCTTCGAGATACCCCGCAAAACAACCGCCGGAACATCGCCGATAACATCGCAAAGAGGAACAGCCTGTTTGCCATTATAGGTGATATTGGTATAAACCTCGTCCGCAATAATAAACAGATCGTTTTCACGGGCAACCGCGACAATTTCCTCCAGCATTTCTCTCGTGTATACCATGCCGGTAGGATTGTCCGGATTAATAATCAATATGGCCGCTATGTTGGGATTATATTTCACATGCAGACGCATCTCGTCCAGATCCGGGTACCAATTATCCTCCGGCTTGAGACAGAAGAGAGAAGGTTCCGATCGGGCGTGATAAATCTCGGCAATGGTGTGCGTGGTATATGAAGGCGATGGCATTAAGACGCGAGCGCCGCGCCGGAGGGCTCCGTATACTTTAGCGATGGCGTCGCCAAGTCCATTGAAGAAAATAATATCATCCGGAGTAATTTGCGCCCCGCCACGACTGTTCGTCATCCCGCAGATATATTCGCGGGTTTCCAGCGCGCCGCGAGTATGACAATAACCCCAAGTAGCATCATCCATAAGCGCTTTAACCACGATTTCTTTCATCCAAAGAGGGATATTTTCGCCCTTGGCGACTGGATCGCCAATATTCTCCCAGTTGATTCTGACCCCGTGGCGCCGCAGTCTATCAGCGACATTAACAATATTCCTGATCTCATAAGTCAGTTCTCCCGCACCAGGCGGCACCAGATTAATACGCATAATATATCCTCCACACCAATATAGATTAGGCTTTTATGGGCTTACGCACAAACGCATAAAAAAAAGCCGGGGGCAACCACCCCAGGCTTTTTGTTGATACATTTAACTATCGCGGCAATCAGCGGGCAGCGCAAATTCCTACGGCATTACGCGCCGCCGCGGTAATAGCTCGAGCTATTGTGATTATAGTCGTCATCATGGGCGTTTTCATATCACAACCAAGCCCTAAGCGTCAATTAATTTTATAAAGGGTCGCATGCTTGTCTCACTTCATACGGGCAAACTCAACGATACCCCAAGAATCCAAACCATATATTGGAAAAATCGAAGCTAGAGGACTCTTTTACATAAAAAAGTATTGATTAGTTGCAACGAATTATGTGGGATTTCAAACTCAACAATTAACATACAAACGAAGGCAGGTTGTGTTTATAAAAAAATTTGAAAAATATTCTTTATAAAAAATAAAAATAGTGTAGACTCGCTGAAAATAGTTTCGCTAACAATTGTTAAAAAATCAATCTATAGAAAGGGGGCGTAGATTATGAGCATAGAAAAAAAGAAAGGGCGTTTGGGGCGCCTTTCAAACTTTTTTAAATTACTTTCCATTCCGGCTCTGTTTTTTGCGCTGTTTTCCCCATCGGTTTCCTGCGCAACGCCAATTACGTCGTACCAGCTTACAATTGAGTATTTCGGCACTGACATATCTTGGTATAACCCTTCTACTTTCCAGTTCTGGCTAAACGATAGTAACCCGAGCCCTAGCATATTCGGGATGTCATCCCCACCCTTCAGCGATGGGGGTTCCGTATCTGCGGGTAGTCAATCACTGACATTTGATCTTTCATTAGAGAATCTGGTGGACTTTTACTTTTTATTGAGCGGGAACATTTACCCTGTTGAGGCAAACGGCGTACAAGCCTCCAATCCGTCAATATTTGTAGCGCTACCGTCTGGCTTTAACGGCAGTTCTGGAGAGATATGGGAGAATGGTCCGCCCCAGATATCGCTACAAACATTATCGCCCCAGAATAACCTTTCAGGAACGCTGGAAATAATTGAGGGGCTTCAATATTCACAGAATCCGTGGAGTTATGTGGTAGGAAGCTGGGCAATATCTTCTTCAGCAGCAGCAGTAATTCCAACGCCAACGCCCGAACCATCATCGCTGCTTCTGCTCGGCTTGGGCATAACGGGTCTTGGAGCACTAATCTGGCGGCGGCGCTCATCACAGACTATCTAAAACACTTCTATTTCTTTTCATATACTTAAGGAGGAGCGTTGACGCTCCTCCTTAAGTTTTTAACAGAACTGAAATCACATGAGACGAAATTCGAGCAAGCGTCTGAATTTTGTCTCTGCTCTTTTTCACGATGATGCTGAAAACTTACGAACGCAATCAATCATAAATTTGACATGATCAACCGGGGTCATGGGCAACACGCCATGTCCCAAGTTAAAAATGAAACCAGGCCTGCCATTATTCTCTTCCAAAATCCGTTTTACTTCGCGTTCAATGATCTCCGGAGGAGCAAACAAAACCGCTGGATCAAGATTACCTTGTACAGGCATTTCTGACCCAAGAACGTCTCTAGCCACGGACAAATCAACATGCCAGTCAAGGCCAACAACATCCGTTCCAACCTCCTTGACAATGTCCAACATCACGCCAGCTCCCTTCAAAAAATAGATCACCGGTGTCTTCATACGATCTAATCCGGCGATCAATCGCGTGATATATGGTAAAATATGAGTCCGATAATCCGCCGGAGACAAAATTCCGCCCCAAGTATCAAAAATCTGAATAATCTGCGCACCAGCCAATATCTGGGTATTCAAATATTCAATGCTCATAGTCGTAAGCTTATCCATCAAAGCCGAATATACATCGGGAGCGGTATACATCATCTGTTTGACACGGACAAAATCTTTGGAGCCACGCCCTTCAATCATATAACAAGCCAGCGTGAAAGGCGCGCCGCCAAAACCTATCAACGGTACTTTCCCGTTCAATTCGCTCCGGATTATTCTAATCGCCTCCGGGACATAGGATACATCCTGTTGAATGCAAGGGATACGCAAAGCGTCAACATCTGACATCGAAGCAATAGCATGCTCAAAAACCGGGCCAGGCGAGAAGTCAAGCTTCATGCCCATAGCCTCAACCGGAGTCAAAATGTCCGAAAAAAGAATGGCTGCGTCAACTCCTAGAATATCAACCGGTTGGATTGTAACTTCAGCGGCCAAATCCGGATTTTTGCATAATTCAAGAAATGAATATCTTGAACGGAGTTCCGCATACTCGGGGAGATAGCGTCCGGCTTGGCGCATCAACCACACAGGAACCTGATCAGTTTGTTTACGCCAACAGACGTCAAGAATCCGATTGTTCATAATTTTTTTCCCTCAAAACAAATTCAGGCAAACATGGTCCATGTTTGCCTGAATAATAGTACAACAAAATATGAAATGGCGCGTCATTGCTTACGAAGATGTTTCGTCTCCCAGTAACTGAATCATTGAAAGCGGCGCGGCGTCGCCATTACGAACTCCCAGTTTTATAATTCTGGTATATCCGCCCGCTCTCTCTTTAAAACGCGGAGCAATAACAGTAAACAATTTATGTACGACGGATTTCTCACGAATGTAAGAGGCCGCCATACGAATCGCATGTAAATCCCCTCGTTTGCCCAGCGTTATCATTTTTTCCGCCACGGAACGGATTTCCTTGGCCTTCGCGTCGGTTGTAGTTATTTTTTCATGGGTCAAAAGAGAAGTAACCATATTTCTAAACATGGCTTCGCGATGACTTGTTGTTCTCGAAAGGCGTCTGCCCGATTTATTGTGACGCATAAACTATTTCCCCTTCTAAAAAAACAGATAATCGTTCAGATATCATTCTTCCTCAAGCTGTTCACCGCGTAAACGGCTAAGCATCTCCGGATCCGGAAAATCGTCCAGCTTCATGCCAAACGTAAGTCCCATATCGCTCAGAATGTCCTTTATCTCATTGAGAGATTTGCGGCCAAAATTTTGCGTTTTCAACATTTCGGCCTCGGTTTTTGAGACCAGTTCGCCAATCAGCTTGATTCCTGCGTTTTTCAAACAATTTGCTGAACGCACCGACAATTCCAGTTCCTCAATCGTGCGATACAGGTTCTTATTGATTTTATCCATCTCATCCTGCGTCTCTTCAAGAAGCTGGGGTTCGGATTTTTCGTCAAAATTAATGAAGATAGACAACTGATCCTTCATGATTTTCGCGGCGTAAGCTAAAGCGTCTTCCGGTTTGACGCTGCCATCCGTCCAGATTTCAAGCAACAACTTGTCATAATCTGTCATCTGGCCTACGCGGGCGTTCGAAACGGTAAAATTCACTTTCTTAATAGGCGAATAAATCGCGTCGATGGGAACAGTACCAATCGGAGCTTTTTCATCTCTTGTTCTGTCCGAAGATTCATAACCTTTACCTGTTTTAACCGTCATCTCCATCTCAAAATGGGCGTCGGAGCCACAGGTCGCAATATGATGCTCGGGATTCATTATTTCTATGTTATGACCGGTAACAAAATCTCCCGCTTTTACTACGCCTTCTCCATTATGAACAACGCGCATTGAAGCCTGCGCGACAGAATGTAATTTGAGGCGCACTCCTTTGAGGTTAAGGATAATATCGGTTACGTCTTCTGTGACGCCTTGTATCGCTGAAAACTCGTGCGGAACCCCTTTAATTCGGACTGAAGTAATTGCGGCTCCCTGTAAAGATGATAGCAAAATTCGTCGCAACGAATTCCCAAGCGTCGTGCCAAAACCGCGTTCAAAAGGCTCTGCATAAAATTTTCCATATGTATCTGAAAGCGATTCTTTCTCAAACTGTAAAATACTTGGTTTGATGAGATCGCGCCAGTTTTTGTACATTACAACCTCCTCAGGCAATGAAGCAGTTCAACTCTGGACATCAAGAACCAACAATTAACCTAGATTATTTGGAATAAAGCTCAACTATCAGCTGTTCCTGAATTGGGGTTGCTATGTCCTCCCGTATTGGAAGAGCCTTGAGGGAACCTTTGCATGAATCCCGATCAAGCTCAAGCCATTGAGGTATTCCGCGTCTTGTAACAGAATCCAAGGCTCCAACTATGACTGCAATGCCTTTGCTTTTTTCACAAAGCTCAACTATATCGCCAACTTTAGTTTGAATTGACGGAATATTCACGCGCCTTCCGTTCAGCGTAAAATGACCATGACGGACAAGTTGGCGTGATTCGGAACGAGAATTCGCAAAACCGAGACGATAGACAACATTGTCGAGTCTTCTTTCCAAAAGTGAAAGAAGATTCTCGCCCGTTACTCCTTTTAATCGGTCGGCTTCTGCAAAATAGCTACGAAACTGCTTTTCAAGCAATCCATAAATTCTGCGGACCTTTTGCTTCTCGCGTAACTGAACGCCATAGGCGGAATTTTTTGACCGTCCCTGACCATGTTGACCAGGCGCGTAATTACGACGTTTGATCGCGCACTTATCGGTATAGCAACGATCCCCTTTCAAAAACAGTTCCGTATTTTCTCTTCTGCACAAACGGCAGGAAGGTCCTGTATATCGAGCCAATTAAAACCTCCTTCATTTATTGCCAATAAAGTTTATACTCTTCTTCTTTTAGGGG
>JGI994J12354_10001563_pt1 | contig 23141 bp, 18 predicted proteins | sample IntmicLarv3ML3BL_FD_12354 | JGI IMG/M metagenome (IMG submission 12354) | reverse complement strand
ATGCTGGTTACGCTTTTGCCGCAGCCGGACTCGCCAACAATAGCCAACACCTCCCCTTCATCAAGGCTGAAGGAAACCCCATCCACCGCCGGCAGAACTCCGTCCGCTGTATAAAAATATGTTTTTAAATTGTCAACTTCAAGTAATTTATTCATAATACCTCTTTTACAGGCGGCTCAATAATAAGCTGCCTGCCGATAATCACTATTGAACTATAAATTATTTTTAGGGTCAAACGCATCCCTTAATCCATCTCCGACTAAATTAGCGGATATAACAAAAATAGTTATGGCTAGGCCCGGCGCTATAATCCCCAAAGGATAGGCAATAACCGCCTCTTTGCCCGAGCTTATCATGGCGCCCCACTCAGGGTACGGCGGATTAATTCCAATGCCCACATAAGACAGCGATGATACCGTCAGAAGGGCAGAGCCAAGATTAAGCGTAAATGTGACTATAATCAAAGAAATCACATTAGGCAGTATATGGGTCATAATTATACGCAAATCCGACTCACCGATAATCATGCAGGATTTAACATAATCCGTATCCTTTACGGCAATTACGCTACTGCGAGTTATTCTCATAAAAGACGGCACAGTAGACATTGCCACAGCAAAGGCTGTATTGGTATTGCTACGCCCGAGAATGGCAATTGTAATAAGTGCAATAAAAAGCCCGGGAAATGCCATTAAAAGCTCTATCGCCCGGGAAATAACCGAATCAATAACGCCTCCGTAATAGCCTGAAACAAGCCCTAGGCTGACACCTATAGCAAGCCCTACCCCAACGCCTGCCAGCGCAAGCGATAAAGAGATCTCAGCCCCGTAAATGACACGGGTAAACGTATCGCGCCCTGCATAGTCTGTACCGAGCCAATGCTCGGCGGAAACACCCGCAAGCCTGTTTTGCGAATTTTGTTCATACGGTGAGTATTTACACAGCCCCGGGCCGAATACAGCCGTAAGCAGCATAAAAATAAGAACGGCCAACGCAAAAACAGATATTTTTCGATTTAAAAAAGTATTTATTTTTTTCGATTTAATCTTCATCTATATATTTGTCCTTTATCTATTGAGTCTTTTTATCGAAGCTAAGCCTCGGGTCTGCCACATGATAAAGCAAATCTATTACCAAATTCACAATAAGAAACGCCAGCGCCAGAGAAATTACCCCCGCCATTATCATGCCGTAATCTCCGTATATTATGGCGTCTAAAACCAGCCGCCCCATACCGGGTACAGAAAACGAATTTTCAACCAATACCGTTCCCGCCAGCAGCTCACCGAATCTGACAGCTACCGCCGTCATAATAGGAATCAGTGTGTTTCTGAAAGCATGGGCATAAACAACAATTTTCTCAGGTATTCCCCTCGCTCTTGAAGCCCGTATATAATCATGAGTCAATACATCCAGCATAGCAGAACGGGTAGTTCTTGCAATAAATCCCACAGCAGGCAATCCCAGAGTAACTATTGGCAATATAAAGCCTTTCCACGAATCCAAACTTCTGCTTGGAAGTAGCTTTAAATAAACGCAGAAAAACAGCATAAACATTACGGCAAGGAAAAACAGCGGCATAGATGTTGTAACAAGGGATGTAACCATTATAAAATCATCCATCTTGCTATTATGGTTTACAGCCGCCACTATACCCAAAATAACCCCTATCAAGCTGCCTACGACAATTCCGCCGAAAGCCAGAGCTATTGTGTACGGAAAGCGCATTAAAATTTCATTTATAATAGGGCGACCTGTTCTTCTGGAAACACCGAAATCGCCTTGAACAACACCGCTCATATATTCAATATATTTTATATGAGTCGCATTATCCCCTGTGAAGGAAACGCGCTCACTTTTTGGTATCCCCGGCAGAAGCCTAACCCCGTAAAACACCAAAATGCTCAGTATAATCATAGTCGGTATAATTTGCAAGGTTCTCTTAAGTGCATATTTTAACATATTTACCTCTTTGCATATTGTATATTAATGAGCTACAGTTAATAATTATAACGCAATTCATCCGGTTTTACAAATTAATATTAAATTGGATTATCTGCAATTAAAAAACTTCAAGTCAATATCTATTGTCTTTATCTCAATATTCCTGTTTGCTCCTTTATTTCATTTTTAAGAAACAGCAGAACAGTAATCCCTATATCTAACATTATAAAAATTTCGACAAGAAAAAAACCCCGCATAAGCGGGGTTTTTGAAAAACTTAATTATTGCATAATTGGTTTGTTGTAGATAGCAGAGTTAGTTGTTCCATCCCAATCTACAGGAATGCCGAAAGCATCGCCGAGAGCTCTGAAAGGTACAAATGCTCTGTTGTTAGTGATTTCCATAGCAACTGGAAGTCCGTCTGGGCTAACCATAGGAACTGGAGTGCCATTTACTGTGTAGTATGTGCTACCAGCTTGGAATTGGATAATACGGTTGTTAGCATCAACTGTTACAGTTCTAGTAGCATTGTCCCAAGATACTGCAAACTCGGATAAACCAAGAGCGTTAGCAATAAATCTTACAGGAACCATAGTAGAATTGCTTTCAGCTGAAATGTAAGGAGCAACTTCGAGTTCAGCAACAGCACCGTTTACAGTGTATGTTGTTGAGTCGATTGTTACTACTACATGGTTAACGAAACCAGCTTGGTTAGAATCAGTAGCTAAAGTAGCAATGTTTACATACTTAGTGCTGATACCAGCAACTGTGAAGAAGTCTCTTGGGTTAAACGCAAAGCCAGTACCTACTGGTACATAGTCTGCTGCTGAATTCAGGTAGTAGTAGTTTTTAGCTACAGCAGGACCCCAAACATGAAGGCTGATACCTCTAATTTCAAGGTGAGATTCATTAGAGAATGGTACATATCTGTCAATCTTAACTTCTACACTAGAGAATTTAATTGTAGATGCGATTGAAGATTCTCTTTGAACTGTAAATGTAATGTGTCTGTCGCCACTACCAGATGGAGATCCAGAGAATGTGCCATAACCAAGTACATTGCCAGTTGTAACATCTTTAAGTTTAATATTGCCTTCTGATACAGTCCAATCAAATGTGTTAGCGATTGCCATATCAATAGTGATTTCATCAGTTACAGAAATATAAGCATCTTCGCTATCTAATAATGCTCCAGCTCTGTTTTCAATGATTTCGAAATCAGCAACTGCTACATATTGATAACCAACTTTAGCTTCTGTTACTGTAGTAACAACTTCGATTGGTCTGATAGCTTTAGCTATTGTGCAAACGATGTCATCATCTCTATCACAGTATTGAAGAGCTTTTCTATCTAATGTAATATCAACATCACCTGTGTAATCAACTTGGATGCTAAGCCATGTATCGAACTCAAAGCTAGCTTTAGAGTTTGAATTAACCGCAAGGTTTGTCAATGTCATTACATTATCATCGATTGTTACAGCACCGCTTCTTCTGCCAGTGTTATAGTAGATACCAGTGCCATCAACTGGAACTGCGTTTGTGCCAGTTAAAAGTCTGTTAACAGCAGCACTAGGCATATTTGAATTTGTTGTTGCTACTGTAGTGTTGTCAAAGTCTACTTTCATGTAACGAGCTTCTTTAGGAAGTGTGAAAGTAGTATTTCTTTGTGCCCACCAAGCATCAGCAACTACTTCAGAGAATTTAACTTTAGCAGCTTTATGCTCATCATCATCGATAAAGTCTACGTAAGTGCCAGCAGCGTTAAACCGTACGCCTTCTTCATAACGACCGGAGATTAACTCAGGAATCTCATCCTTAACTCTCTTAAGAGTTATGTCGTAATCTTTAGGAATAGCAACTGGAACTTCTTGATCTGTTATGATTGTGAAGTTATTGTTAGTATCTTTCATTGTAATATAAAGTTGCTTGTCGAACGGAATATTATCTTCATCTTCAGCCAGAAGAGTAAGGCCATTGAAGTATAAAGAACCGATTGTAGCAACTGATCTTTGGAATACATTAGGACCAACATCTACTACAAGGATTGAACGGTCAACATTATTATTCTTTTCTTTAAAGTTTACTCTAATACCAGCAGCAGTATTTAAATACTGAGGTGGTATTGTACCTGTAAAGTAAGAACCAACAAGGTCGTTCCACTTCAAGCCGCCCTCTGTGTATATTGCGAATGAGCCATCAGGCACTGTTGGAAGGTTTGCTACTAAATCATCAGTCATGAATTCATAGCCTTTAGGAGCTCTGATTTCAAATGACCAACGTTGTCCGCTAAAGATAGAACCAGTTCTAACTTCTTGGATTCTAAGTTTAGGAATAACGATTTCATTTCTTCTTACTGTTGCAGAACCTTCGAGTGCTGTATTGGTTTTACCTTCAGCTTTAGCGCCGATTAAAAGGTTACCATTAGCAACACCTGAAGTACTTCTTTGGTCTACTCTTATTCTATAATCGCCATCTTTGTTAGTAAGAAGTACGAGAGGAATAAGGATACCATCGTTAACGAGAGCAGCTTCAGTAATATTAATTTCAGCTGTAGTTTGATCGCCCTCTGTCATAACTGTTAAAGTATATGGTTTGTATTCGCCAGGAGTAACTGGAGTAGCGCTTGTGTTACCAGCACCAGTTTGACCATCTACTTTAGCAAGTCTGGTATAAACATATTTTCTAGCAACGGAATCATATTGCATGATACCTTTAGCTAAATTATAAGTTGTGAGAGGCTTAGCACCACCTGGGAAGCCTGCAAAGTTAGCGAACTCAAGAGAAGCAGGGTCTGCATTACCAAAACCGTCTGTTCTGTAAGGAACGCCTGTAGCGCCAGGAGCGCCAGTAACGGCAGCTACTGCCATTTCTATTAAGAAATTATATGTTACAGGAATAGTGTAAGTAACAGAAGGAGCATAGCTAAGAATAACTTTATCACTAGCAGCATTCGTTGTAGCTATAATTTCTCCACTGAGAAGGCCAGCTTTAACTTTGTCAGCTAAAGCAGCCATAGCAGCTGCATTTACACTAGCTGCATCATACCACATATAGTTAGTATTAGCTGTATATGGTGCTGTAGGACCTGTGCTAGTTAACGCAGCACTAGGATCAATAGTTCCTATAGTAACAGCAGCGCCAGTTGTAACTGAAGCCTCAACATCGTCTTTAGCATCTTGTAATGCACCTGTATTGAGAGCATTTGTATGAGCTGTCAAGTTAGTTACTAATGCAGGAAGAAATGTTGTTATTGCTGTATTCCAATCGATTGAACCGCCTACATTATTAAACAAATTCTGTACTTGGAATGTGCTTAACGCAGTACTCGCAGGAAGAGTAATCATTGACGCTACATCAATAGCAGCAGTAGGCAGAGTAACACTGTGATTTACTACTTGGCTATTAGGATAGTGTGCAGCTGGAATTGCAGGTAAATTTGTAGTTTGAGTAACATTACCATCATTTCTAAAGAACCATTTTGCATTCTCAAGAGTTAATGTGATTTTTGAGTTTAAATCTACTGCCCTGTCAAAAACTATTTGCAGGTTAGTACCATCAACCCAGAATTTAATATTGCCGTTAGTTGGGTGTGTAACATCGCCGGCTTGACCAGGAGCCATGCCGCGCTCGAAGAACACAGTCTTGTTTTCCGCATTTGTCTGAGGGTTAATAGCATTGCCCTGAGAAGCTGCGAAAACATTCATTGGCATAGCCGCTATAATCATAACAGCTGCCAATAAGAGAGCTAATTTTCTCTTCATCTTTTCTTTCCTCCTTAAGATTTTTGGGAATTTATCCCTTTGTAAAGATAGTTTAGCAGACCAAATTATCAAATTCAACCAAATCTCTAATATGTAACCGCCTTGTAACGCATTTGTCTCAATTGGAATACTTTAGAAACATTGCCGAATAATCCTATTTGGTAAGCTGCTGATACTATATCATTTAGAAAAATGTAATTCAAGAGGTTTTATTGTTTTGTAAAATTTGTAACAAAACTGTTAAATAAGCATATTGAGGCGGTTGCCGACAGGCTAGGAAAAAAGCCGTTTCTATGTTTTTGCGCCTTTTATATGTATAAGTTTATGTTACAAAATAGAAATGATAATAAATCAACGACACTAATTGTAATGACAATTTTTAAACTTATTGTAGATGTGTCATTGATATACATTATGTATCGTATAATACAATACTAATTGTATATTCATTCTGCGCATTATATTTCTCCCCTTCGCTTACACCAAAAAATGACCCCGAAGGGTCATTTTTTTTTAGCTCTATAATACTGTAGGTGCATTATATACTGCGGTTTCGTTTGCCGAATCCCATGTTACGTTGATTCCGAAGGCTTCGCCCAATGCTCTGAATGGAACGAAAGAACGGTCTTCCGAAATTTCCATTGCCACGGAAAGTCCATCGGGGCTTGTCATAGGAATGCTTACGCCGTTTACAAGGTAATTCGTGTTGCCGACTTGGAACTGAACTATGCGCGTTCCCGCATCAACTGTGCAGGTTCTGTTGTATGCGTCCCATTTAACAGCCGATTCAGGCAAGCCAAGTGCAAGGGATACGAATCTTACAGGTACCATGGTCGAATTGCTCCTCGGTGAAATATACGCCGATACCGGCATTGTATACTGATCTTCGCCGATTAAAATTACCGGATTTCCAATGCTTACTCTTACTTCGTTTGTGAATTCGTTAACGCCGCCGGGTGCTGGTGTTGTGATGTTGATATATTTAGCTCTTATACCTGGTGTCGGGAAGAAGTCCCTTGTGGAAATTCTTTCGTCATTCCTTAAAGTTGCATTGCTTCTATAGTTTGAAAGGAGACCTTCATAGTTCTGGGCAATAGCCGAGCCCCAAACTACGAGATTAATACCTCTTTCATTATTGATTGACAGATTCGACTGAGGAACGGTGTTAGCCGCCTTAACCTGAACATTTGTGAAGCTGATTGTTGAGGCTATGGTTGATTCTCTGTCAATATCAAAGCGAAGCTGACCGTCTATCTGCTCACCTGTATAGCCAAGAGCCGAGCGCAATATGCTGTTGGATATTCTGATATTGCCCTCTGTTACGCTGGCATGGAAGCCTGTAGCAATATTCATGTCCACAGAAATTTCATCTGTAATGGAAACATAAACGCTTTCGCCCTGCTGCAGGTTGCCGGCTCTTGTTTCTACTATATCAAAATCGGCAACAGATACATATTGGTAACCAACCCTGATGTCAGAAACTTTCGTATTAACTTCCACAGGTCTGATAGCTCTCGCTATTGTTACGGAAGGCGTATCCTGCTCGTTGGTTACGGCTGAGCCTGCAAGAGTTAAATCAATATCGCCTTCAAAGGCAACATCTATATTAAGCCATAAAGATAAGTCAAATTTCGCCTTCTTTGTATTATCTGAAACCCGCAACCTTGAAACAACAAGTGCATTGTCTTTAACAGTTACCGCTGAGTTTACCCGCGTGCCTGTGTTGTAAAATACTGTGTCTGATGCGCTGCCTGTATTTACTGTAAGCGCACTTGTAGATTCGGTATCAAGGTTTGACAAATTAGTGAATTTGGCTTTTAATATCTTAACGCCTTCAGGCAGGACAAATTCGGTTGTTCTCTCTGCCCACCATGCGTTGGGAATAGCCTCTTCCACTCTTACAACGGCTGCCTTGTGGTTTTCATCTGAAATTCCCACAATAGCCTCATACGCCCCGCTGTATGCTGTTACAAAAGAATCCAAGCGGCCTGATACAAGCTCAGGTATGGCATCTTTTGTTCTTGTCATGGAAATAATATAGTCTGAAACTTTACCTACCACAAAACTCTCCTCTGTATAGCTTGAGCCGCTACCGAGATTTCTTATGGTAAGGGAAAGCTCCCTGCCTGTAGCAGGCGTTGCATCAGGATCATCCGCCACAAGGAGAATACCTGTGACAACAATATTACCTGTTATCTTTGTAGAAGACATAATATTAGGAAGCGCAAATTCTAAAACGCTCCTGTCTTCTCTGGAGCCGCGCACTCTGAAATCAATAGAATAGTCATTGCGCCATGTGCCTGCTGTGCCGGGCCAGTTGGCAGGGGCTGTCCATCCGGCTGGTTCAGTCAATCGCCCCGGGCCTGATACTCCGCCGGCCCATGTAAGGCCGCCTTCTGTATAAACCGCTATTTTACTGAGATCTGCAAAGCTAAAGCCGCTGGGCGCCACAAGTTCAAAGCCTGCGCCCTGTCTGATGGAGCCTATGCGCTGCTCGGTAATAACAAGAGAATCCAGCCTGAAATCGCTTCTGCTCACAACGGTTCCCGTTGCTTTCGCTCTGGTTTTTCCGCCGCCGCTGGAAGCGAGAAGATAATTGCCTCTGGAAATAGATGTGGAATTATCTTCAATATATACCCTCACATCGCTGCTTGTGGAAGTAGAGCGGGAAACGATAGGTATAACAATTCTGTCTCCCGGTTTTGCATTTCTCAAAAGTGTTATTGTGGCATTAGATTCATCAGCCATACTCACTTCCATAAGATATGGAACATCTGTCATCGCCGCTGTATCGGGGCTTGCGTAGTTGGGCGTAGTGCTGTTCATACGCAGATATTTATATCCTGAATAGGCGCCGTCTGCTGTGGAGAATGTATTATCAACATTTGGAAGCCCTGTGCCGCTAAAGGATTCCGTATGCTCTCTGGAAGCCGCTGTGTAGGTTCCGGTGCTCTCTGTTACAAGCTGCGGCAAAGCAGTTTCAAGCTGTGTTAAAACAGAAGCCTCCAGCTTGTTTGTAATATCAATCGGTGTGGCGGCGCTGACTCCCGCAGCACTTATCCTGAAAAACCATTTGGCATTTTCAAGGCTGACACGGAAAACACCGTTTCCGTTAACCAAGCCTTCTGTTATGGGGTCTTTCACCTCTATAACAAGGTTTGAACCGTCAACCCAATATTCAATTTTGCCGCTGTTTCCGCTTACTGAGCCGCTGACACCGGTTGTTAGGCCGGATTCGTAGAAAAGTGTATAATCCGGCACGCTCATGCCCGATTTTGTCAAACGGTTTTCGGAAGTAGCAGCAAACAATGTCATAGGCATTGCCGTAATCACCATTACGACTGCCAATAAAAGCGCTAGCTTTCTTTTCATCATGTCTTTCCTCCTTAACGTTATCTGTGCGGGTTTCATAGAAACCCATTAATGCTTAAACCAAAGGAAAAAGCATAGGTTTTTGCATGCAATTAATAAGACATGTTTGTGAGATTGTTTTTCGCTTTTCTTAAAGAAAAGCTATAGTCGCACAAACTTTCAACTACTCTCAAGTTAATGCTCTGAAAGTTTGTTGACTTTTTATTCGCTTTTCTCCAAATCAAGACCGCAATTTATTGGGGAAAAGCTATAGTCACACAAACTTTCAGCTACTCTCAAGTTAATGTTTTGAAAGTTTGTTGACTGCATGATAGCTTTGCCGGATTTTATCTAAACAGAAAGTTTAATAATTTCCGTAGCCATGGAAAAAATATATTTATTCCGGCTCCAGCTGAAAATTATGCAAGCTGCCTAATTCTTCATTACTGCTCCAAGCCGAAAATCAGCCTTGTTCCACGCTTCGTACAAACTTAAATTTAAATAAAAAACGGTTATAAGCTGTCGGTAATATTATCTGCCGCAGATGTTATTTTATTCAAATAAGCCCTTGCTAAATAAAGGCATAAATGGAAATGGCATTGATATAAGCTGCATTTTTTATAAGCTATAATCCACCTATTACTGATTTTTTCTTCCGCACGAAAAAAAACTCCGCTTAAATTAATAAGCGGAGTTTAATTAATGATTGTTCATTTATTAAATATTCAGCAAAACTAGATTCCCAGTTCTTTTTTACATTCAATAAATGCGTTTACAACTTTATCAAGCTGCTCTTTGGAATGGCCTGCGCTAACCTGAGTTCTGATGCGGGCTTTGCCTTTAGGAACAACAGGATAGAAGAAGCCAACTGCATAAACGCCTTTTTCCAAAAGCATGGCAGCCATTTTTTGAGCTATAAGCTCATCATAAACCATAATAGGTATGATTGGGTGTCTGCCGTCAACGATTTCAAAGCCGGCTTCACGGATTTTTTCAACATAATATTTAACATTATCATTAAGTTTATCAACCAGCTCTGTTGATTCTGTAAGCATTTCAAAAACTCTTAAAGAAGCAGAGGTAATTGTTGGTGATAATGTGTTGGAGAAAAGATATGGCCTTGACCTTTGGCGGAGAATATCAATAATTTCCTGTCTGCCGCTGGTGAAACCGCCGCTGGCGCCGCCTAAAGCCTTGCCTAAAGTGCCAGTTACTATATCTACTCTGTCCATAACGCCGCAATATTCAATTGAGCCGCGGCCTGTTTTGCCGATAACGCCTGTAGCATGGCTTTCATCAACAGCAACGATAGCATCATATTTATCAGCTAAATCGCAAACGCCTTGAAGGTTGGCAATAATACCGTCCATTGAGAAAACGCCGTCAGTAATAATAAGTTTAATACGGCAATCCTTAGCTGCTATAAGCTGAGCTTCCAAATCTTCCATATTATTGTTTTTGTATCTGAAGCGGTTAGCTTTGCAAAGTCTGATACCGTCAATAATACTTGCATGGTTAAGCTCATCGCTGATAACCGCATCCTGCTCGCCTAAAAGGGTTTCAAACAAACCGCCGTTGGCATCGAAGCATGATGTATAAAGAATAGTATCATCTTTACGAAGGAACTCGGAAATTTTGCCTTCCAGCTCTTTGTGCACAGCTTGGGTTCCGCAGATAAAGCGTACGGAAGAGAGCCCAAAGCCCCATTGATCCAAACTCTTCTTAGCAGCTTCAGCAAGCTCTTTGTTGTTTGAAAGGCCAAGGTAGTTATTCGCGCACATGTTAATAACGCCATTGCTTTGAGTTGTATTTATTTGAGATGACTGAGTGGTGGTAATAATTCTTTCATCTTTCCAAAGGCCGGAATCCTTAATCTCCTGAACGGTTCCCTGCCATACTTTTAATGCAGATTTCATTTAAAACACTCCTATTCTGCCCAATCTAAAACTACTTTGCCGGATTGGCCGCTTAACATAGCTTCAAATCCTTTTTGATAATCCTTATAGTTGAACTGATGGGTTATAATCGGTGTTATATCCAAGCCCGATTGAAGCATAGCCGTCATTTTGTACCATGTCCTAAACATTTCCCTGCCGTAAATGCCTTTAATTTCAAGGCCGTTGAAAATAACTTTATCCCAGTTAATCTTTGTATCACTTGGAATAAGGCCGAGCAGAGCAATTTTGCCGCCGTTATACATATGATCTACCATGCTGTTAAAGCCTGCTGAGCTACCGCTCATCTCAAGGCCAACGTCAAAGCCTTCAACGATTTTAAGCTCTTCATAGCAATCTGTAATTTTCTCTTTTGCAACATTGATTGTTCTGGTTGCGCCCATTTTCTTAGCCATATCCAGGCGGTAATCGTTCAAGTCAGTAACAACGATATTTCTCGCACCAACATGCTTAGCTATGGCAACAGCCATAATGCCGATAGGGCCCGCGCCTGTTATAAGCACATCTTCACCAACCATGTCAAAGGACAGAGCTGTGTGAACCGCATTACCCAGCGGGTCAAAGCAGCTGATAACTTCCTCAGGAATACTTGGATCGCAAATCCAGATATTTTTAGCCGGTATAGCTGCATATTCAGCAAAAATACCTGTGCGGTTAACGCCGATGCCCTTGGTGTTTTTGCAAAGATGCCTGCGGCCCTCAATACAATTGCGGCAAGCGTCACAAACCACGTGACCTTCGCCTGAAACAAGCATGTCAACTTTTAAGTCCTTAACATTTTTGCCGATTTCAACAATGTGGCCAACATATTCATGACCTATAATCATAGGTGTAGGAATAGTGCGCTGTGCCCACTCATTCCAGTCATAAATATGGACATCTGTTCCGCAGATAGCGGTTTTGTGCATTTTAACAAGTACCTCATCATCCCCAATTTGAGGTATCGGAACTTCTCTTAACTCAAGACCATCGTATTCGGGGCGTTCTTTGAAAATAGCCTGCATTGTGTTTTTCATAAAAACCTTCCTCCATATACAAAATGTATGCAACTTAATTATAGTATTTTTCATTTATTATAGTCAATGGAATAATAACTATTTAGTAAATATTTTGTTATTAATCAAACATAATTTATTTTTTAAAGCTACCCGTTCCGCCAAAGCCTTTTATAAAAAATATAACTGTTTCATTTGAGCTTTTCGCTTTCAAAGAAAATCATATGCTGAACAAATTCGCAAAAAAACTCCGCAGGAATATCCCATACGGAGTTTTAAATACATATAATTATTTAAGTGTAACAACAGCGCCTGCTTCTTCAAGTTTAGCTTTTGCTGCTTCAGCCTCGTCTTTAGAAACGCCTTCTTTAATAGCTTTAGGAGCGCCTTCAACAAGGTCTTTTGCTTCTTTAAGGCCAAGGCCGGTGATTTCACGAACGGCTTTGATAACCTTAATTTTTTCTGCGCCAAAGTTTGTAAGCTCAACATCAAACTCTGTTTTTTCTTCTGCTTCTGCTGCGCCAACGGCTGGGCCTGCTGCTACCATAACGCCTGCTGCTGCGGAAACACCAAACTCTTCTTCTGCTGCTGTTACTAATTCATTAAGTTCAAGAACTGTTAATTCCTTAACAGCATCAATAATTTCACTAACTGATAATTTTGCCATTTATAGCACCTCCATTATTTTTATACGAACTATGCTTCGCTTTCTTCGGTTGCTGCTTCTTCAGCAGTTGCTTCTTCAGTTGTCGCTTCTTCAACCACAGGAGCTTCTTCAGCTTTAACTTCTTCTGCCGCCGGGGCTTCAACCACTGGGGCTTCTTCAACAGGAGCCTCTGCTTTAGCTTCTTCTACAGGAGCAGCGGCTGCGCTGCCTTCCCCATCTTTTTCTGCAATAGCTTTAATAACACGTGCAAAGCCGGACATTGGGGATTTGAAAGAACCGAGAAGCCTTGAAAGAAGTACCTCTCTGCTTGGAATTTTAGCAATTGCATCAACGCCCTGAGCATCATAAAGGACACCGTCAACAACCCCTGCTTTAAACTCCAGTTTAGGCATGGCTTTCATCTCACCGGAAATGATCCTTGCAGCGCTTGTAGCGTCATCATACGAAAAAGCCATTGTACTGGGGCCCTTTAAATACTCTGCGATAGGCGCAAACTGAGTGTTTTCAACAGCAAAATTCATCATAGAATTTTTATATACTTTATAGTCAATACCTGCTTCTCTGAGTTTTTTACGAAGAACTGTATCCTGCTCAACCGTAAGACCCCTTGCATCTACAAGAACAACTGATAAAGACTTGTCAAGTTTTTCTTTGATTTCATTAACGATAACCTGTTTTTGTTCAATTTTAGGCATTTTAGCACCTCCTTTTATTTAATGTTGAGAGAAAAAAACTCCCTGCCAAAGACAGGGAGTATCATACCATAAGTACAAACACCTCAGCAGGCCGCATATGCGTTACGCTTAAAAAGCACCTGAGTCTCCGGCTGAATATTAATTTCAAACTAACCTAATAAAGTATAACTTCACAATACTGAATTGTCAAGCTATTATTGCTCGGTAATTTTAGCAGCGTTTACTTTTACGCCGGGGCCCATGGTAGTTGAGAGAACAACGCTTCTCAAATATGTGCCTTTTGCAACGGCAGGCCTTGCTTTAATAATAGCGCTTGCTAAGGTTTGGAAATTTTCCATAAGTTTTTCTGTTCCGAAAGAAACTTTACCGATAGGCACGTGGATAATATTTGTTTTATCCAATCTGTACTCTATTTTACCGGCTTTAATTTCTTCAACAGCTTTTTTAACATCCATGGAAACTGTTCCTGCTTTAGGGTTAGGCATTAAGCCTTTAGGACCTAAAACACGACCGATGCGACCTACAACGCCCATCATATCAGGGGTTGCAACAACAACGTCAAACTCGAACCAGTTTTCGCTCTGAATTTTAGTAACAAGCTCTTCCGCGCCAACATATTCAGCACCGGCAGCTTCAGCCTCGGCAGCTTTATCACCTTTTGCGAAAACGAGAACGCGAACGCTTTTACCTGTTCCATGTGGCAGAACAACCGCACCGCGAACCTGTTGATCGGCATGGCGGGAGTCAACGCCCAGTTTCAAGTGACATTCAACTGTTTCATCAAATTTAACATAGCTTGTTTTTTGAACGAGCTCAACGGCATCTACTGTATCATATAAAGTGGCTTTTTCAATGAGTTTGGCAGCCTCTTGATATTTCTTTCCTCTTTTCATTTATTAATCCTCCTTATGTGGTCATACGGGATATACCCTCCCACTATTAGCGGTTTTTATACAAAAACCGTCAAAACAAATTGTAAAAATCAAAATTAACAGCGATTAAGGCTTATTCCTCAACTGTGATGCCCATGCTTCTTGCAGTTCCGGCTATCATTGAAATAGCTGAATCAATGTTTGCAGCATTTAAGTCAGGCATTTTAGTTTCAGCGATTCTCTTTAATCCTTCTCTGTTGATTTTGGCTACCTTTTGTTTGTTTGGCACGCCTGAACCGGATTCAATACCGCATTCTTTTTTAAGAAGAACGGCTGCCGGAGGAGTTTTTGTGATAAAAGAATAGCTTTTATCCTGATAAACTGTAATTACGATCGGAATAATGAGACCGGCTTGTGAGCTGGTTCTTTCATTAAACTCTTTGCAAAAGCCCATGATGTTAACGCCGTGCTGACCCAGAGCCGGACCAACAGGTGGTGCAGGCGTTGCCTTGCCGGCAGGTATCTGCAACTTAATATAACCTGAAATCTTTTTTGCCATTTCGGCACCTCCTAAATTTCGCCGCCTACCTTAAATAAGATAACGGCAGATGTGGTGAATAACGGGATTTTCCCTCCCACGCGCTGTAATAGAGCTTAAGCGCTTTGCCTTTATGTGAAAAGCCTTCGGATAAAAGGCGTTTCGTCATTATTGTGTAAAAAATTATGAAAGTTTTTGAATCTGATTAAATTCAAGCTCAACAGGAGTTTCCCTGCCGAATACAGATAATGTTACCGTAACCGTACGCTTGCTCATATTGACATCCTTAACCGTAGCGATGGAATTTTCAAAAGGCCATGTTGTAACTTTTACGCTGTCGCCTTCTTCCACATCTATGGTTTCCTGAGGCATGTCAATACCCATGCCCGCAACCTCTTCTTCCGTCAAAGGCACAGGCTTGGAGCCGGGGCCGACAAAGCTGGTTACACCGCGGGTATTTCTAACGACATACCATGTATCATCATTCATGAGCATCTTAAGAAGCACATAGCCCGGATACACCTTGCGCTGAACATTCTTCTTCTGTCCGTTTTTAATCTCAATAGTATCTTGCAGCGGAACAATAACTTCAAATATCTGATCCTGCATGCTGCGGTTTTCAACTATTTTTTCTATATTTGCTTTAACTTTATTTTCATAACCTGAATAGGTATGCACAACATACCATTGGGGTTCGTACGACATATAACCATCCTTCTACCGCTTTTTAGCAGATTTCTAAAACACTGAGTGACGGTTTTTGTGACATGCTCACATAAACCTGCGTGCAAATTATTAGCCTACAAGTCTTGAAACCCATGTCATAACTTGTGAAAACACAAAGTCATAGCAGAAAATTATTACAAAGAAAATAGCACAGATACCCATAACTGTGAGAGTGTTTTTCTTAAGCTCTTCCGGCTTTAACCAAACTATTCTTCTAAACTCGCCTTTATATTCAGCGAATTTTGCAGAGAGGTCGAAGCCTTCCTTTTTGTTCTCTTTTTCCATATTTTCACATCCTCATAAAAGATAATAACCGTCGGATTTTCTCAATATCTATATATCCGAATTATTATCTTGTTTCCCTATGCAGAGTATGGCTGTTGCAGAATTTGCAGTATTTTTTTGTTTCCATTCTGTCAGGATGATTTTTCTTTTCCTTAGTTGTATTGTAGTTTCTTTGTTTACATTCTGTACAAGCAAGAATAATTCCGCTTCTCATAATACACCTCTTTCAGTATATATACATATTTCACGCACAAAAAAAAGACTTGCGTCACCGAATAATAATAGCACAGGGTATTTTAGCTGTCAAGTAAATTTCGCTGCGCTTGTCAAAAAAGTGATGACTCACTTTTTTGAGGTTCTGTAGGTACGAATTGCTCTTGCCTCCGTTTTCTCACGAAAACTTCGACATGCCGCAATTTCCCTTTGCAGGGCAAAGCCCTGCCTGCGGAACCTAATCTGCGATGCTTGGGTCACAAAAGTAGTCGAAGACAACTTTTGCGAGTTTGCTGGTGGTAGAAAATACGCCCCTCACCGTTGCGCTTGAGATCTGTATTTTCGCGAGTAGACCGGCAAAGCCTGCCTACTCGAATTAATCTGCGATGCTTTCGTAAACATTGACTGCGACCACTTTTTTGAGTTTTCCCATAAAAGCGGTTTCGCATAGCTGCCTAAGCTAAAGGCTCGAATAAGTTCGCAAACTTCCTGTTACTATATATTTGGTTTAATACACGACAACCAGCCGTGTCATAAAGCATCTTATTGCCAAAGCTGTTAGAATGAGAGGGCAATGGTCTGACGAACACTTCCAAGGACTATATGTCCGAGCACAAGTCAGTCAGCCATCCTCTTATTCGCAGCGTTCGATTTATGCAGGTAGAACCAACGGTTTTCCGAAGCGTTCGTGTCACTAAACAGATAGAATCGGCAATGAGTAAAAGGTGGATTACCATTTGCACAAAACTAATCGTTGGGAGGTACTTAATGAACGCAGTAGGAATTGATATCTCAAAGGGCAAGAGCATGATAGCTGTTGTGCGTCCCTTTGGTGAAGTTGTGGTTTCTCCTTATGAGATTCATCACACTACCAGCGAACTCAGGGAGTTGGCATCTTCCCTTAAAAGTCTGGAGGGTGAAACCAGAGTTATTTTGGAACATACAGGCCGTTATTATGAGCCTGTTGCCCAAACGCTCAATAATGCTGGTATATTTGTCAGTGCAGTCAATCCGCTTCTTATCAAAGAGTATGGCAATAACTCAATTCGCAAGGTTAAGACCGATAAGGCAGACGCTTTAAAAATCGCCAGATATGGACTTGATAACTGGTCAGAATTACGAGAATATACCTTTACTGATGAGATTCGAGAGCAACTGAAAATACTCAATCGTCAATATAGTCTCTACACTAAGAATAAAACTGCATTGAAAAATAATCTTATAGCTCTCTTAGACCAGAGCTTTCCCTGTGCCAACACACTTTTCAGCAGTCCTGTTCGTGAGAATGGAAGCCAAAAGTGGGTGGATTTTGCTGCATCCTTTTGGCATGTGGACTGTGTGCGAAGTCTAAGCCCAAAAACCTTTACGGAGCGTTTTCACAAATGGTGCAGGCGTCATGGATATAACTTTAATGAAGCTAAAGCAGCCTCAATCCATGAGAAGGCAAAGGAACTTGTTCCTACGCTTCCAAAGAGCCAGAGCACGAAAATTCTCGTCGCTGAAGCGATTAGGCAACTTAACTCTTCTGCCAAAACAGTTGAGGTTTTACGCTCTGAGATGAATCGCCTTGCCACACAACTACCCGAATATCCTATTGTTATGGATATGTTCGGAGTCGGGACATCTTTGGGGCCGCAGCTCATGGCCGAGGTTGGTGATATACAACGATTTGCTCAACGTGGCTCGCTAACGGCATTTGCAGGTGTTGACCCCATGCCGAATCAATCCGGAAGCTATGAAAGGCAAAGCAATCCCTCATCAAAACGAGGCTCGCCGTACTTGAGAAAATCGCTGTTCATTGTGATGACCATATTAATGAAAAATTCCCCACCCGCTGACCCTGTGTATCAATTTCTTGACAAGAAACGAGCTGAGGGTAAACCTTATTACGTCTACATGACTGCGGGATGCAACAAATTCCTGCGTGTTTACTATGGCCGTGTTAATGCGCATTTGGCCGCTTTAGATTCATAATCTTTACCTTGAGCGTGTTTTTTCTTTCTTATGCTGTGTTTTGGGCAGCTTTCGACACAGCCTTTTTTGTGTGGTATTCTTCCTTCTTCAAAATAGCTACTTTCTCTATTGACTTTTTATTTGCAGGCTTGTGCTTATCTTATAAATAGCTGAGGCTTGTTTCTTTTTCTTCATTATACATGGGATTTGCTGTTAAATCGCTATAGGCTCATATCGAACATTATTCCGTTTTCTTGTTTTTCTCATACTGCTTTAGCAAATGGTTCTTCGCGGCACCTGTTGGCTGTGCTTTTGCAGAGGGATTTCCGGAAGCCTTTGGCAACTGGCGTATTTCATCCGCTATCAATCTGTTTTTCTGTTCTGCCGCCCGTATTTTTATGTCCGTTTCCAAAACCTCGCTTATTATATCCTGCATTTTGGAAACTTTCTCTTTGCAATTTTCGGCCATTTGCTCAAACCCGTCTGAAATGCCGCCGAAAACGCCCTGAAAAATATTATCCATCTCAAGCACAGTGTCAATATTTTGCTGTTTTATGGCATTCATCTCATTAAACATAGCAACATAAGACCGGTCAGCCCGGTCCAGCAGAACCAGATTTTGATTTTCTGTTATATTAAGTATCGCATTAAGAGCTTCTCTCTTTTTTTCAAGAGAAGATATAAGCATATCCACTTTAATTTCAAACTCGTTCATTCAGTTACCTCTTATCTTTTTCATATCGCCGTAATAATACTATACCGCCAGTATAGCGCAAGCAAGCTACCTATGTTATCTTTTTCTTTTATTATATTAGCATTATTATGAGATATTAGCAATCACCTGCATTATTTACAAGGCTCAGCTTTGCTAAAATTACTTTTCTCCTATATAATGTAATAATTATTTCATAAATTTATTAATCTATCTTAAGCGAAAAAACGTATAATTGACTGTAACAGGGAATAAGCTGGTATATTTATATTTTTTTTGGTAGAATATTACTGAAAGCAAGTATTCTTTGGAAACTACAAAAGTATGGGAGCGCGCCTATGAATGAGTATAAAATTCTTGTAGTAGATGATGATAAAGAAATCCGCAATGCCCTTAATATTTATCTCACAAATGAAGGGATGGAGGTTTTTCTCGCGGCAGACGGACTTGAAGCCCTTAAAATCCTTGAAATTGAAGAAATTCATCTTATCCTCATGGATATAATGATGCCCAATATGGATGGTATACAAACCACACTTAAAATCCGCCAGCAAAAAGACATTCCTATAATAATCCTTTCTGCCAAAACTCAGGATAAGGATGTTATTCTAGGCCTTAACATAGGCGCTGATGATTATATATCAAAGCCCTTTAATTTCCTTGAGCTTATAGCAAGGGTTAAGAGCAATCTCCGCCGCTATACAAAATATGATAACTACCAGAAAGATAAGGAGGATGACGGCGTTCTTGAAATCCGCGGCCTTATTCTCAATAAAAAAACCAATGAGGTTTTTGTTGAAGGCAATGAGGTACATCTTACTCCTATTGAGTTTAAAATACTCCAGCTTTTAATGGAAAACAAAAATATAACCTTCTCTATTCAGGAGATTTATGAGAAGGTTTGGAATGAGCCTTTCTATAACAGCGAAAATACCGTTGCCGTTCATATCCGCCGCATACGTGAAAAAATTGAAGTCAATCCCAAAGAGCCTGTTTATCTCAAGGTAGTATGGGGAGTTGGATACAAAATTGAAAAATAACCTTTTTAAAAAACATAATATTCAAAATTCAATGTCCTTAGAGAGCAAGCCTCGGTTTAATTTCAACCTGTTTGCCATAACGCTTCTGGGCATTGTTTGCTATGTCAGCCTATGTCGCATAAATGCCTATTCGACAAGGCTCATAGCACTTCGCGCACCTCAGGCCGAGCAGAGCATGCTTGAAGAGCATATTCAAACGGATACCGAGGTTTGGGGAGAAGTTGCCCGATATGCGAGAAATTTAAACCGCTTTTTCATTTATCACAGAAATTTCTACGCCATACCCGACAGTGAAAAGGTTACAACTGATGACCTTATTGAAGATATGGTCATGATTAATAAAAATTTAAACTCCAGCCTTGAAAAGTCAGCAGAGGAATATAACAGGATTATTTTAGACTCTTCGCTATCCTACTCCGAAAAGGAAAAGGCTCAGAAAGTATTTGATACCACCGTTGCAAGATTTCTGGAAAATTACTCTCAGGAAATAGAGCTTGCAACAGCCTCCAGGCTCCGCGACCGTATTTCCAATTATTTTGCCATAGAAAACTATCTTGATACTACGAGGGAATTTTCCTACAGTATTAATGACTCTGTTCTGGGCCGCCCGTTTTCAAATGTTGTCGGCTCAAATTTAAGCAGCTATATGGAAAATGAAATATATGTAAGCATAGACATTTCTAAAATATTCGATACCTTTAACGGAATCCCCCTCAGTGACAGCTTCGCTCAAAACGGAATTTCAGGCGTTATTATGATTCCCAAAGATCAACCCGCCGGAAGCATTATTCAAAGCGGAATAGAAAGAGCGCAAAACCACAAAACCTCACAAATCAACTTCGCAGCCTCTCAAATGCGCAGCTACACAGCCTTGCTTTGCATATGCCTCGGGCTGATTGCGCTAATAACCATACGGGGATTAATTCCAAATATTAATTCTGTTAAAAACGGCTCTTCATTTATACTCCGTAATTATTTGAAAATACCGCTTACCCTTAAACTTATTTTTACAATATGCTCTGTATCCAGCATAGCGAACTTCTTTAGCTGGCCTACAGAAATATCCACGAACCCTTATTCCTACGAAATAGTGCAAACCATATTAAATATATTGGGTACTTATATTACGGTTATATTGCTTGTTCTGTCTTTATGCTATTTGGTTCTGCTGTTTCAAGGCAAGCATAAATTCAGAGATGAGCTGGAATGCCGCTTTGTGTGGCGGTTAATAAGCAGCATTAAAATCATGCGCAAATTTAGCCCGTTTTTCATGCCGCTTATTTCTCTCTGGCTTCTTGTGGTATCCTCAATTTTTGTTTTTTTAGGGCTTTATATAATATTCAGCATAGGTTTTGAGCCGTCTGCCTTTTTAATTGCCGCGCTCTGCCTTATCTTTGCTTTCTTTATCAGCTTAACAACTCTTATCCTCACCAGCTATACCAAGCTCGGTTATTATATAAGAAATCTTGCTGAAGGCACTGTTATTGATATACCTGAGGAAACCGGCTTTCTCTCCGGGCCTATAAATGCCCTCAACAGATTAAGTGAGGGCTTGAAAATTTCATTAGATGAAATGGTAAGTGCCGAAAGAACGAAAACAGAGCTTATTACAAATGTTTCCCATGATTTGAAAACTCCGCTTACGTCCATTATCAACTATGTCAGCCTGCTTAAAGAAAGCCATATAGAAGACCCAACCCTAAAAGAGTATGTAAATGTGCTTGAGCAGAAATCGGAACGCCTGCGTATTCTTATAGAGGATTTGTTTGAAGCCTCCAAGCTCTCCAGCCGCTCAATGGCGCTTTCTTATGAATCTGTTGATGTGGTTCAGCTTCTTACTCAAGCCATTGGTGAAATGAGCGAAAAATTTGAAAGCAAAAATATGGATATTCGCTTTAAGCCCCCTGAGCAAAAGATAATGGTCATGCTGGACGGGCAAAGAATGTGGAGAGTTTTTGAAAATCTGCTTAACAATATCGTAAACTATTCCCCCGCAGGTTCAAGGGCATATATCACCATAACAGACAATGATTCCAATGTTGAAATAACCATGAAAAACATATCTTCTTTTGAGCTGGACTTTGACGCCAATGAGCTTTTTGAGCGCTTCAAGCGGGGAGACGCCGCCAGAACCACAGAAGGCTCCGGCCTCGGATTATCCATATCCAAAGATATTGTTGAGCTCCATAACGGCAAAATGGAAATCTTTATTGACGGGGATTTGTTCAAGGTTGTTGTGGTACTGAATAAGGAGATTGCGATTTAGAGATGTAGGCAGGTTTTAAGGAACGTAATAAAACCCAAATATGGAGATATAGGAGCCATCTCATGACTAAAAAGTTATTAAAGCCCATTGCTCTAATTGTCATAATCATAGTGGTAGCGGCTTTAACTTGGATAATATTTTATGGCAGTGGTGATGCAGACATGGTATTAAAAGTTCCGGCTGGATTTGTTAAGTTACAAAGTTACTTAACAAATGGTTTGAGTATTATGCCATTTGAAACGCAAATTGGAATTTTAGATGCTGAAAAAAGATACATATACCAAACTGGTTTTAAAAATCGTGATTTCATTGTCAGGTATGACGGCGAGTATTATGTCAATGAAGAAAAGATTAAAGAGATAGCAGAAGTTGCATCTATCGCGCCCGAGCAACGGCTAAAGACATATTCTTTAGGTGATGCCATAGAGATACGTGGTACTGGTGAAGCTAGATATTTTGTAACAATAAATTCATTAAAAGAAGGCGAAACAGAACCTTTAGGGACAGACACTCTAACAACATATACTATTAAATATACAGTAACTTCCAATGTGCCAGTGGATAGAGACCCGATGAAGACCATTACGGCGGAAACAGAACTAGGTGTGACGTATAGCCTCATTGATTTTATTGATACAGAAATAATTAGGTTCCAAGTCAGGAACAACGAGAACATAAGAGACAAGATTACGGCAATTTATTTAAGAAGCCCAGATTATCCGGGGCTATCTTATAGAGTTGATGTATATTAGTAATCCCCCACCAACCACCAAAAGCGGACACCGGTTTAACAACCACTGCCCGCTTTTTATATTCCGAAACTTTTTAAATTTAAAATCTATTCGTTTATGACCAGCACCAAACTTGGATTTACAGGCGCATCATCTTTAAGCACCCTAAAGGATAGATGGCTGCCCAGCAAAGTTGAATAAATACTGGGTTCGCCTACTCCGCCGATTACCTGCCCTGCGCTCACTACATCACCTTCATTAACGAGTATTCCGTTTTGAAGCTGGCTGTATGTAGTGAACCAGCCGTTTCCATGTTCGATTACGATTGTATTGCCCATTTCTCTTGTATTGCCAAGGGTTCTCACAATCCCGTCAGCCGCAGCCTTAACCTGCTCTCCGACACCCGCCGCAATGCAGATATTATCATTTGTGCG
>JGI994J12354_10001562_pt1 | contig 23141 bp, 16 predicted proteins | sample IntmicLarv3ML3BL_FD_12354 | JGI IMG/M metagenome (IMG submission 12354) | reverse complement strand
GTGTTTATGTCGGCAAAAATTCTTGTGTATTCGTTGCCCTCGTCGGCAGTCGGCGAAATATTCGTAGGAATTATCCAGTCCTGGCCATCCTGTCCCCAGATTTCGCCCGGAAGATACGCCGAATATTCAGACAGCGGAACAGTTGATTTCCTGATAGGGGTATTCCTGTACATATGGCGCAGATACGGCGCCTCGATGGGGCCTGTTGATTGTTGAAGGCTGGAAAACGGCATACCATACTTAGCCGCTATCCCCTCGGCGTTCATCATAGGCTCGTTGTTTTCATCAAAAATAAAAGTTTCACCCTCGATCCCGAAGTTGAGGTAGAGTGACCCTTCCTCGCTGTAACAGTAGTCCAGCCAGCGCGCTGCAATTTCAACTTTGTCGCAGTCTGCCGATATGGCTGAACCTATACCTACATCGTCGCTCATCACCTTGAAGTGCGAGGTTTCTCCCCTGTTCTTCACAGGATTCTGAATCGGATATCCAAGAAAATCTAAATCCTCGGGCTGTCCGTGCAGCGCCTCATAGTCACCCGCGCCAAATCCGAACCACACGCCCGCTTCGTTTCTGTACACGCGGCTTGTGTCGCTCAAAAATCCGGGGCTTGTCGTGAAGTCACGGTCGATCAGCCCTTCGCTGTACCAATTTGCAAATGTTTCGAGATATTCGCGGTATCCATCAAGCAGCGGCCCATAGTAAACAGTGCCGTCAATCTGCATCATGCCGTTTATCGCCTGAAATCCGCCTGACCAGCAATTTCCGAGTGCTGTGTCCCCATTCGGACCAAGAAGCAAAGGAGCTATCGCGCCTTTTTGTTCTTTGAATGCGGTCAGCACATCGTGCAGTTCTCCATAGGTCCGGGGTGTTTCCAATCCAAGGTCGTCTATCCAGTCCTGACGTACCGACAGTCCCGCCCACGGGAATTGCGGTTGATTATAGATGCAGTATAAAAGTCCGATGTTTCCGGTGTCCGCCTTTGTTTTAAGTGCACGCTCCGGGTTGGAAATCAACGCCTTATAGTTTGGCATGTACTCGTCTATGACATCGTTGAGCCGGATTATGATTTCTTGGTCAATAGCGTCGTCAACACCTCTTGTGTAATAACTTGAGAAAAACTCTATAATATCGGGGTACTGCTGCGAAGCCATTAAAAGGTTGAAAGTTTCGGATTCGTTGCCGTTCGGAGCAATTGTGAAATCTATATGGATATTTGTACGCTTTTCAATCTCCTGATATCCGGCGCATTCATTCCAATCGGTGAATACCGTTGAAAGCGTCTGGATTGTTTTCCAGTTGGTCAGTGTGGTTTTCTCCGCCGTAATAGGAAGGCCGCCCACTGGTTCGTCCTCCTCCGGGTCTGTTGTTTCAGGTGCCTCGCTCGGACTAGCCGATGGTGCAGAGCTTGGTGCCGTTGATGGCGTTTCGTTGTTTGTGCATCCCGCAAACAAACCTGCTACCATCAGACAAACCAATAGAAATGTGATAATCCTTTTCATTGTTTTCCTCCTCAATTTTGTTTTATAGATTTGAACTATATCAGATATTGTAGGGCAAGCGAAAAATTAAAACAACTGTCAGTTTGTCGGGCGCGGATTGATTCCCGACATAATTCTGGGCTTGCGGCGGCTACAGGGTGTTTTTTTGTTAGGTGCTCTTTTTGCAGGGCAAAAAATTCTAAATAGGCGGGATTTTTCCCGAGGGTAAATAGGTGTGCGAACGGACCATTTGTTGCAAATAATAAAGGCACAATTTCAGTACACATTGATATACGCAATTTGTGTCTTTAATTATAGCGTTTCAGTACAGTAGACTGTTTGCAAGGGTACCCTGAAAATAAAGTATATTCGGAGTCTTGCGCCTGGAATAACTTTTCCAGATATCATTTTTTCGGCTGCAACCCGAAAAGTTCTAAGTCGAATTCAGCGCAAATAAAGCTCCGCAAAAGGAAAGGAACAGTTAAAAAATGAAGAAAATACTCAGCTTATTTCTTGCGGTGATACTGCTTTTTCTGCTTGCGTCCTGCGGCAATGAGGTTGCAACGTCAACACCTCCCTCCGTCGCGCCGTCAGTTGCTCCGGCAACATCAACCACTCCGGAAGAAACCGACGAACCGGAAACAAATGGGCTCCCGCTCGTCACAGAGCCTGTATCATTTGAGTATTGGATACCGATGAATGCCGCCGCCGCGCCGTATATGGCAGACCTCAACGACGGCAACATATTTTTCGCCGAGATGGAAAAGCGTACCGGCGTACACATGAATTTTGTTCAGGAGGCGTCCATGAACGCCCGCGAAAAGCTGAACTTGATGGTCGCCTCGGATATATTTTCGGACATCATCGCCAATATGGGGCTTTACTATTCGGGCGGGCTAGACAAGGCCATAACAGACAGCTTTGCTATAGACCTTACAGGCCTCCTTGCTGAGTTTGCGCCGAATTATTCCGCTATTGTGGAAGGTGACGCCACCATTAAGCGGGCCGTTTATACCAACGGGGGAACCCAACCGACAATCTGCCAACTGCGCGACCGCAAGCAGACCCAGTTTACAGGTATGATGCTTCGCGAGGATTGGCTTGACGAGCTTGGAATGTCCGTTCCTTCCACATTTGATGAGTGGCATGACACTCTTTCAGCCTTTGCCGCCTTCACCGGCGGCGCTGGTCCGCTATTTTTGCCAAAAAACGCCGCCTACAACGGAAATCTGTTCGCCGGCGCTCTTGGCATAGCCGTCGGAACCAACTCCGGTGTCAACGCTTTCTGCCTCGACACGAACAACAAGGTCATGTTCGGCCCTGCACAGCCCGCATACAGAGAGTATGTGCAGCTACTAACAACCTGGTACAATGAAGGGCTGGTAGACGCCGACTTCATGTCAAGAAGCGAAACCACCGAACCGAACACCGTAATGCTTTCAAATAACCAGATAGGCGCATACTGTGGTCTGTTTATGCAGGGCGGCGACTTCTACGTCCGCTCCGGCATAATTGAGGATGAAAACTTCAGCCTGGTTCTTGCACCGATTCCGGTGAAGAATAAGGGTGACGAACCGCGAGTCGGTATGTATAACGCGCGCTGCACAAGCAACACCGTCGGAAACTCAATAACAACAGCATGCAAAGACCCCGCGCTTGCTGTAAAGTGGCACGACTATCTCTATTCCGACGAGGGTGCGCTGCTTGCAAACTATGGCATTGAGGGCGTTACTTTCGATTTCAATGCGGAGGGTCAGCCCCGCGCATACGACCTCATCGTCAACAATCCCGACGGGCTTGCTGCAAGTACCGCACAGTACCGTTACCTATTCCAAAACGGCGGACACCTTTTCTTGCAAGACCGCGAGGACGGCGTTCTTGTCGGAAACGCGGCAGAGTATGTAACCCTATGGAGACACGACTTCGTGGGAAATCTTCCGAATTTTCAGCTCGAATCGGATGCATCCGCAAGGCGCACAACACTAATAAATGACATTAACACCTATGTTGATGAGTGGACTGTCGGCGTCATCTCCGGATTGAAATCAATTGACAGCTTTGACGACTATGTATCTCAGCTTTACGCCATGGGTGTTCAAGAGACTATCGACCTGACACAAGCCGGCTGGGAGGTATATTCATCGCGGTAAAATAATCTTCCGTATTTGAGGCAAATGTACAAAAAATGCAGGGAGTAATGATATTTGCACTTTACTAGCCTGTTTTATCCAGATATGATATTTAGCGAGAGCGACGAGTTCGGGGGGATTTCACGGCATGAGATTTCGCCGCAATGAAGGCAAATTTTACAAAAGGCTTTTGACTGCGTTTTTTCTGATGATAGCCATTCCCTGCGCCGTAAGTCTGGCGCTGTACAGTCGTGCCGTCGATGTTGTGCAGGGAGAAGTTGATGCCTCCAATAGTTATCGCACCGAATTCGTCTCATCGCTTTTAGACGGGGAAATCGCAACCTCGCAAACAGCGGTAAAAACACTTGCTCAGTTTGCCGCATCGGGAGGGTTGAATGTCAGCGCGAATTTAGTTGCCGGAGAGCAAGTAAACGCTGCGGAAAAGAGAGTCGCTTCGGCAAAAACCGTCTCCCAGGTGAACGCTATAATACCAAAGACCATCGTGGATGAAATGCTGCTTTACTATTTCGACAGCAGGCAGTTTATCACAAACGCAACGGTTTATTCCGACAACATGTACGACATAACCTGTAACATAACCTTTGGGATGGGTTCGGGCGAATGGGAAAGTTTTGCCCGCAGAATTGTCTCACAACGCGCCATCATAGATGACAGGGGCGAAGGCTCCATACTGCTGTTCTATCCGATATTCGACGCAACCGTCAACCGTTTTGTCGGAGTTTGCGCCGGCAGAATCTCCGCCGAGAGCGTACGGGTTCTGCTCGGGGAATACTTCGGCGAAAACGAAGCGTTCTATATAGCGAGCGCAGACAAAATCCTTGAATTACTTGGCGGAGACTTTTCTCTGCGTGAAAGTATTTTTTCAGAAAACTCCCGTAATGACAACGACGTCAGGTACATTGTGGCGTATGCGGGTTCGACAAGAAGTGACTTAAGATATGCCGCTGCGACACCATTTACAGATTATTCGCGTACTTTGAGGTTTATTTGGAGCATAATAGCGTTCTATATCGCTATTATGTTCGCCATTGGCGGCGCTGCGGCAGTATTGCTGACAAGATACTTCGCGTCGCCGGTTGAAAAGATGCTTGGGGTGGTTATCAAGAAAAGAAAGACCGGCGACCGCTGGCAGGGAGAGCTGACGCTGCTCGAGGAGTCATTCCACGAAATGGTGGAAGAACTGAAATCACAGGGCAGCACTATCCGCGAGCAACGCAACGATTTAAGCGAGCGCTGCATATATACACTGTGCTACAGCGACGACAAGGACGAGATTGACCGTGTGTACGATCGCCTTGCGCGCTGCGACATAGAATTTACCGGGGAGCAGTTTTTTGTAATTACTGTACTACCCCTCAATCTCAAGGAACTGGATATCGACAGCAACTCGGACATGTTTGTTTCCATTGTGCTCCGATCAGTTATCTCTGAAATGCTTGACGATTATGCCCGCTGCCACATGTCTTCGGATAGCGGACTGTATATGTTCGTATGTACGCCAAGCGGAGTTAGTGCGTTTCCCGAGGATATCATAAAGAAACTAAAGTTGTCGCTTGAGTTTATTCGAACTAACTTTCAGTTGAGACTGCGCATAGGCATAGGCCCGCTTTTGGACAGATACGGAGTTCACTCTTCATATACGGCAGCGAAAAGATTGATCCTATCAGATATAGCTAACGATGGGGTATTTGACAACTTTACCGTGCCGGAGCGCGCGTCCGCTGTCGGAGAATCCGATAAGGCTGCGCAGATAATGCGATATATCGACGAAAACTACACATCGAATGGATTCTGCCTCGACACTCTGAGCGTTGAGCTGAAAATGTCGCCGTCCTATGTCTCACGCGTGTTTAAAGGCGAGTATGGAACGACTGTGTTGGACTATATGCATAAAAAACGCGTTGAAAAAGTAAAGCGTCTGCTTGTAGATACAACATGGACAATTGTCCACATCGCCGAAATCGTAGGCTATACAAACACATGGACACTTACGCGCGTGTTCCGCAAGTACGAAAAACTATCACCCGGCGAATACCGCGAAAAAATTCGTATAGCTGGGAAAAACGAGGAGAAAGAACATGAATAATTACGACCAGTCCTACAACTCGCACATTTTGGCATTCGACCCGGTTTATCGCAACGTGAAAGACACAGGAAAAATTGACGTTTCCAAAGGCGTTATGCGCGATCCCCGCTTCAATGCGGAGCCGGGTGCGCGCGGACTTGATGGCGGCGGTGCGAAGTTCAGCTTTTTTGCGCCAGACGCGAAGAGCGTAACTATGTCGATTCTTGAAATCCGCGCTAAGTACGAGTTCACCGCAGGCGACGACGGCTATTGGCGGTACGAATGCCCGGATTTCCCCGCCGGATTCCACTACGTCTTTTTCGAGGTTGACGGCGTTTCGACCTATCACCCGAATCTGCCGATGGGCTACGGCTACGGTAAATCCGTGAATTTCGTAGACCTGCCCGGTAAGGATGATTTCTACCTGTTGAAGGACGTTCCGCACGGTGTTCTGTCAATGGAAATTTATAAATCCGGGGTCAGCGGACGCTTCCGTAACTGCTGGGTTTACACTCCGCCCGGATACAATACCTCCGGGGAAAAGCGCTACCCTGTCCTGTACATCCAGCACGGCGGCGGTGAGGACGAGACGGGCTGGTTCTGGCAGGGGAAACTCAACTACATTCTGGACAATCTGATTGCCGAGGGTCTCTGCGAGGAGATGATTGTCGTTACAAACTCCGGCAGCGCCGACAAGGAAATCGGTCCCGACGAATTCACCTCCGCCAATGTTTCGCAGATTATTCTTACCGACTGCATTCCGCTCATCGATTCGAAATACCGCACCAAAGCCGACCGTCATTCCCGCGCAATATCGGGGCTTTCGATGGGCGGCGGAATTTCGCGCCATCTGGCGCACACCTACCCCGAAGTTTTTGCAAATATGGGCATATTCAGTTCCGGGCAGGGATTTATGGTTGCAGGCGAAAGCCAGGGTTGGGTGTTCGACTACACCGAGCTTTTCAAAACTCCCGAATTTTATAACTCCGTGATGGACATCACCTTTGTCGCTTGCGGCACTGAGGACATGCGTCATCCGTACACCAAAACACAGGCGGAGGAGCTTACTGAAAAGGGCTACAACGTCGAGTATCACGCCTATCCTGGCGACCACGAATGGAATGTCTGGCGGCTCGCCGCCCGCGACTTTATTATGAAACTTTTCAAATAGGGTTGAATTTTAAACATATGTTGTCCGGTAGAAGATTCAGCCGGACAGCATTTTAGAGCAGAAAGGGGGAACACAGCGATGGATTCACGCAAAATCGAATATTACCCGCCTATAAACCGGGAGGTCAAGACAGAATATGGCACATTGCGCGGTATAGCGGGAGCAAACCCGATTTACACCGTTTTCAAGGGCGTACCATATGCAAAACCACCTGTCGGCGCTTTGCGCTGGGAAGCGCCGCAGGAACCTGAAAGCTGGGAAGGGGTGAGGGTCGCCGACAGTTTCAGCGCCATTGCGCCGCAGGAAAAACATCCCGTCGACAGCCTGTACGGCAAAGAATTCTTCCAAAGCCCCGAGCCAATGAGCGAGGATTGCCTTTACCTGAACATCTGGACACCGACAAAAACGCGCAGCGAAAAAATGCCGGTGCTATTCTGGATACATGGCGGTGGCTTCAGCGGCGGTTACGGCTATGAACCCGAATTCGACGGCGAGGCATTTTGCCGCCGCGGGATTATCGTCATCACTATCAGCTACCGGCTGGGGGTTTTCGGTTTTTTGGCGCACCATGAGCTTAGCGAAAAAAGCGCGTCCGGAACTTCGGGCAACTACGGCCATATGGACCAAATAGCCGCGCTGAAATGGGTGCGCAGAAATATTTCTGCATTTGGGGGCGACCCAAGTAACATCACAATTGCCGGGCAGTCCGCAGGCGGCGGCAGCGTTATGGCACTTATGACGTCCGAGCTTTCAAAGGGAGAGATTGCGCGAGCTATTGTTCAGTCGAGCCTGAGCCATGACAAGCTGAATTTCGTTGTGCCTGGCAGCATCGAAGCCGCGTACGCGACAAGCGAACAGCTTATGCGGGACGCGGGCTGCGCAAATATTAACGAGCTGCGCGCTCTTTCATACGAAAAGCTGCGCGAGGCCGGCGTCGGAACCGTACCCGGAAAGTTCTCATTCCGCCCTATAGTTGACGGATATGTGCTCAAATCGACCACATGGAAAAATGTCGAGGACGGAAAGCACCCCGAAATCCCGTACATGGTCGGATGTACCGCCGGGGAGGGCGGAATCTTTTCCGCCGGAACGACCGTCGAACGCTTTGAGGAGAGCGCAAGAAACCTATACGGCAAACACGCGGACGGATACATCCGCATATGCGACGTGAAAACGCCGGAGGAAGCCGTAAAGACGATAAAATCGCTGCACGCGGGGCTTGTTTGCTGCCGCTCATTCTGTGAAAAACATGATGAACTGGGGCGCAGTCCTGCCTATATGTATATTTTCGATCGTGACTTACCAGGTAGCGACGCGGGTTCGTTCCACTCAAGCGAGCTTTGGTACGTGTTCGGAACCATCAACCGCTGCTGGCGTCCTATGACCGGAGTTGACCACGATATTTCCAACCTGATGACCGATTACTGGGCGAACTTCGCGAGAACCGGCGACCCGAACGGCGACGGTCTGCCGGGCTGGAAACCTTACACAATCGAAAACCACTACAACATGATTCTGTCCGCAACCCCAGCGTGCAAAATTGCGAACGAAAGTCCTGCACAGGTATACGCCAAAAAGTTTTCGCTCGGACATCTGGATTAGCGGACGCTCTGATACACATGACCATTTCGAGCTTTGTTTGACGCACTCAGCATACCGCATAAATTTCGCTGTAACGACGAAAGGGGAACCATCGGTTCCCCTTTCGTGCTGTCTCATTTTATGACAAGTTTCTGTTATCTGGCCAAATACCTCGCATATGCGGCGTTGGTAATTTCGTCAACTCTGTCGATACCCATGTTGTGCAGCTGCGCGATGAACGCGTCGTATTTGCCAAACGACTCAATACCCATAATGAATTTTACGACATTTTCTTCAACAAAAGTGCTAATATCGTTGAGTATGGCACTGCGTTCCGCACCCTCCTCAGGCGAGTAGGAAAGTGAGCCGTAGGTGTTGTATATGCCAAAACCATCCCACATTACAAAAGCCTCCTGACCGGCCTCGTTCAGAGTGTTATATTCCCTCGCTACGTCAAAAATGACGTTGTTGTTTATAAGATAAACTGTTTGCGCAGTGCTTGTATTCATTCCGTCTGGATTCTTAGCTATGATATCCATGTGACGTGGAATATTATCGGAATCATAGTAGAAAGTTTCTCCCTCAACGCCATAGTTTGTGAGGATAAAGCCCTCCTCAGTGAACATAAAGTCAAGGAAACGCAGAACTATCGTAATGTCATCGCATTGCGTGGTGATAGCTGACACGGCAGTGGTAACAGGTGAGGCATTTGCGTTATTGGTTCCCAGTTTTGTTGCTGTGTCTTTTTCTTTCTTAGCCCAATTGCACAGAGTCCAATATGCGCCATCTTCGCATATACCGCTGCTGGAGAAATAATCTCCGGCAAGAAGATACATGAAGATTCCCGCGCCGGTTTCATTTTTGCTTATCCGAGCGGTATCGGGAGAATAGGAGCTGCCGGAAGTTGTTACAAAATCAGCGTCAATCAGACCCCCGGTGTACCAGCTGTTCATCATTGTCAGGTATTCTTTAAGCCCTGCGCCGTCCTGATAGGTCAGAGTATTGACAAATTTGCCATCCATCAGTGCATAATATTCTTTGCCGGAGTTGCCGCCACCGAATACCATGAAATCGCCGCACAGGGTGTTGCCGGAGGAAAGTCCCGTTTTATTGAGCGCAAAAGGCCCTGCGCCGTTAAAGGTTTTTGTGTCTCTGAACGCGGTCAGAACAGTTTTCCACTCGTTGTAGGTAACAGGTCTTTCCATACCCAAATCATCGAGCCAATCTTGACGTATTTGCATGCCGTACCACGGAATTTGCAGCTCACTGTAAATTTGAGCAAGCCCGACTATATTTCCGTTATCAGTTCTAATTTCCTTATAGTTTGCTGGATTTTTCGCAATCCAGCCCATGTACGCTGGGCAGAATTCCTCAATAATATCCTGTATTGCGTAGTAGAATCCGTCTTCGACGCCTTTGTCATAGCCGCCAGTATAGACTTGTGTACACATGAATATATCAGGCCAGCTGCCGGAAGCCACAGTTAGTGAAAACTGCTCTCCGACCATCGCACTGGGCGGGTGAGTGAAGTTGACTTTTACGCCGGTCGCTTTCATAATTTCGCGATATGCCACGTTGTTTCCGTCGCCAAGGTCGCTTGTGACGGCTGTAACCGTAGGCGGCAAATCACGCCAAATCGTCAGTGTGACAGAATCGTCAAAAACCAATGGATAGATCCCTGTGGGTTCGTCCGTCTCGTCTGCATCGGCGGGTTTACTGCTTGGCGAAGATGCGGGCGGGGCAGAGCTTGGAACGGAATTGCCCGAACACGCAGAAAGCAGAGCAGTCAGCATGATGACAGAAAGAACCAATGCAAAGATTTTACTTGATGTTTTCATACTTTACCTCTCTTAATAATATGAAGATTTTCTAAATAGTGTTGACGCAAAGCATACAAAATAAAGAGAAGCCCCGCGTCAACACTATAATAGGGGATTTATACGTTGGGTGACCATTTGTTGCGCGGGAAACGGTCGCCATACTTCGCAATGACACCTTTTTGGAATTTGTCAAACTTCTGCATTTCATCGGTTATAGCTTTCCAATTGACCAGTGCCGCCTTGTCGCGCATGGACTTTTCACCGATTATCGCTTCGCTTTCGATTTCTTCGCGGGTTTCAGGCAGCGGTGCGCAGCCGTGGTTTTTCAGTTCTTCGTAATAAAAAGCGGGAGAGATATGCACTGTGCTTGATCCTGAGAACACGCTGTAATTTTCATAGAAACTGTTGCCTGTCCACTTTTCGTCCCAAAGTACTTCTTCAATGTTCGCTTCTACACCGGTCGGAATATCGGCAAGCCTGTTGCAAATCTTGTAGCAACCCAACTTTTCGGTGTTTGCACCGAGAACATCGCCCTTTGTTATAGGGCTAAGATTTCTTCCCATAGTTGCCATGCTCTTAGACATATCCGGGATTAAGCCGCGTGTTGACAGATAAGTGCGGGGTTCAAGCATCATAATCGGAACTTTGTTCTCGTCAAAAAACTCGGTTACTGCGGAGAACAGGAAGCCTTTAGTCGGGCCATGTGCAGGAATATAAATCTGACGTCTGAAACCCTGCTGCAAAAGTGATTCCATAATCGCCTTGATGTACCTGTACCCGTCAGTCATGGACATATGAACAGTTCCGCGGCCACGCTGTGTTGCGCCGGGATGGAAGTAAACAAGATTCGGAAGGACAAGTCCGTCCACCTGTTCAGCTATCATTCTTGCCCATGCTTCCGCCATAACATATTCAGTGTCCAGCGGCATACAGCCGTGCAATTCATTGACGCCGACAGGAACAATAACGATGTCCGCTCTGTCCAGATATCGCTCTACTTCTAAGTTTGTCATTGATGGTATCATGCGTGTACGCATAGTATCGGCCATTTAATTTTCCTCCATTTTGTATTCAGTATTCGTTAGGTTCTCAGCGCTGTCCGGTGCGCGCCGCCGGACTGTATGCCTTATTAATAAGTTAATCCGAATACCTCAAATTGTGCAACGGCAAAATCCTTGCATGTGCACAAATAGGGCACATAGATAGGCCACAAATTATTTACAGGTGGCGTTTTCATATACTGGGTCGTATTTTTGGCTTAATGCTGCCGGGTTACAGAGCGAAAATTTGAAAACAGAGAAGCCGGAATATCTCCGGCTTCTCTGTTTCTAGGCTTGCTCAGATGACATGTTGCGTTGAAATCGCTTTCAGGCACCTTTCCTCACTTTGTCGGAAGGTCGATGTTATTTTCCATATATTCGCGAATGAACTTGTCAAGATTGTCCTCTAGCCCCTTGTGGGCTACAGGCTCGGTTTTCAGCTCAATCCAGCCGAGATTCGCGTCGCTTTCTGGCCATTCGGGAAGCCCATCGCCGTTAGGGTCGCCGGTTTTCATGAAGTTTGCCCAGTAGCTGCTGATTATGTCTGCGGCTTTGAAATCGTCCGCTGACCATTTGCGGACAGGCGGAACTCCCTCTCGCAACGAGGCAAAGGTAAACCACAAATCAGCCGAGTGCCATGCAAGCAAATTGTTCTGATCGCGGTAAGTGCCTGTTTCTTCGGGAAGTGACGGCGGAATCTGGCTGAATATGTAACTCCAGGTCCTTGCATCTGGGAATTTCGAGGCGCGATATTCGCCAAAATAGCGGTTCACCATCATCGAGCCTCGCCAACTGAGCCCAAGCGCCGCAAGCCAGCGTGACATATGGTCGGCGTTTTCATCGGTGATTTTCACAAGGTTTTCAAAATCGTACTTGTTGTAAAGCTCCTCGCCCACCATATCTTTTACGCGGGAGTATACCGCCGCCGCAGTCGTAAATGCGTCGCCTCCAAGCAGCATGCCGGCGTGCATTGTCGTTTCGCCATAGTTGCTGCCCGAAATGTAGTCGAGGTTTCCAGCATACTTTGCAAAGCTTATTGTCTGGTCCTGCTCCGCAACATAGTATCCGTCGCAAACCATCGACCCCGGTATCGCGCCCATGCGCCCAACTCCGTCATCGTTTACGATGTTGTAGAACCGCTTTGCGTCTATATTGCGCAACTCCTCCAGTGTAATGTTGCGGTCAAGGCCGATACGATCGAGGTATTTCAGGCCGTTCTGCTCCGCGTCTGCAATGGTCGGAAATTTGACCGACCAGTTCAGCCAGCTCTGGTTTATAACGCGGCGCACGCGACCCTTTGCTGCGGGGGAGCACGCTAGTGAACCCGACTTTGCCGTGCCTCCGGACTGTCCGCCAATGGTGATGTTTTCCGGGTCGCCACCGAACGCCGCGATATTTTCATAAACCCACTCAAGCGCCTTGACCTCGTCCATAAGGCCGTAGTTTCCGCTTTTTCCGTCCTGCTCGACGGAAATCTGCGGCAAAGTCAGATAGCCGAACACGTTGAGCCTCTGTCCGACCGATACGACAATTATTCCTTTTTTCGCTAGCTCGTACGGGTCAAACTCAATTTCGTGATAGAATCCGTTGCTGAGTCCGCCGCCATGGAACCACATGAATACAGGGCGTTTTTCGCCGGCGGCGCTTGCGCCGGTTGCAACGCTGAGGTACAGGCAATCTTCGTTCATCTCGGGATATCCGCCATAGTAGAAATCGGAAGCCCACGGCTCAAAGCTGACAATTTCGGACACCTGAACCTGCATAGGGCGGCTTTCGAAGGTGTCGCATTCACGGACTCCCTCCCAACTTGCCGGGTTCTGCGGCGGCTGCCAGCGAAGCTTACCGACAGGTGGCGCGGCATACGGTATACTCTTAAAGTATGAAATCCCCGTGTATTTTGCCTCACTTGAATCGACGCCGCGTACCTTGCCGTACTTCGTTTGAACAATACCTATTGACATGTTTTTTCCTCCGTTTATATAAATTTTTGCATTACTACATTTAGTCGCCCAGCCGCGTTTTCCTTACAATGTCGAGACACAAATCCACTGACGGCACGTGGAATGCCTCGGAGTAGTTGCGGCGCATTGTGTCAGCCCCTCCCACGCAGGCGAAAAACGCCGACGCAAGTTCCACCGGGTCGCCCGACCGTATTTCGCCGGTCTGCTGCCCGAATACTACCACCGGCAAAATTTTCATCGTGACTATATCCGGCGCACGGCGCACAACTTCGCGTAATTCCCTCTCGTAGTTTTGACGGTTTCGCGTTGCGGCAAGCACAAGCGTCCTCTCGTCCTCAGCGCCGGTAAGATAAACGGGCGAATTCCATGTTGACTCCACAAACAGACGGAGAGTTTCGATTGCCGAGCCGCCGATAATTTCGAGCGGCCGCTCCTGCTTCAACATTTCGCCCAGTTTATCCAGAAGCTCCTGAAAAATCGCGTCCTTGCTCGGGAAATAGTGAAATATCAAAGCCTCCCCAACCTCAACGGCGGCGGCTATTTCCTTCATCGTCGTAAGGTCATACCCTTTGACTGCAAACAGTTTGCACGCCGCGGAAACAATTTGCTCACGCCGCGACTCCTTACTGAATCTTTTGCCTTGTGCCAGCATATCCTCATCCTTTTCATTTTCAATGAATTCCTATCCGATATTACCACATGTTTTTGGGACTGTCAAACTTTATTATAGTCATACTATAATAATTTGTCTATATATCAAATAATTGCAAAAACGGACAACAATTTGCACTTTTCATCAAATTCTGCTAAATGCTGTTCCAATTTGTCCTTTCATTATTTACATTTGCAAAAAATTATATTATCATTATATCAATTCTCATCTTTTATTTTATATACTCTATAATACTTTCTCCTGCAATCACGCCATGTGCGTTTCCGCACCTCTGTACCCTCATTTTGAGGTTTATTCACATTCAAACAACGGTTTTATTGGGGTAAGGACTGGTCTATATGAAAAAGCGATTATTCAGCAAGGACTTTCGAAAACTATACCTTATTTTCTTGTTCGTCTTTTTGATTTCCCTGACTGTAAGTATGTTTTCGCACTACCACACTATAAACACCATACGCAGACAGCTGTACGACCAAGCAAACACTGCTGTGCAGAATATCCAAACGCGGCTAGACACAACCATAGGCATATTGCAAACGCTTGCTCTCAACTATGCCCGTGATGATACAGTTCAATCGCTCCTCGTTCGGAACAGCGCGCCGAGAGGCGAATCGCTGATTCGCGCCGCAAGCCTTGCGGACAAAATCCGCACAGACAAAGCTGAAAATCATAATATTTCCGATATATTCATCTATTTTGCAAACAGCGGAAGCGTAATTTCCAGCACCCGCCACTACAGCCAGCAATCCGAATACATTTACAACTCGATAGGCTTTCAAAGTGAGACAGCCCTTGCCTCCGCTGTTTCGGGTTACCACATGGGCGAGACAAAGCTTTTCAAAACCGGCATCACCGGAAAAGATTATCGGCTGCAAGTTTATAACCCCATGCTGTACAGCGGAACATACCGTCACGGCGGCGTGATTGTAATTGACGCCTCGCTTGCGGCGCTGTTTTCCGCCGCCACGCCGGACAGGTTCTATGAACGCGAGCTGTTTATATATTCGCCGGAAAGTGGCGTGTATTATTCGCCCGAATATTTCGGAACGGTTGAGGCGGAGCAGCTCGAAGTGGGTCTCGGCGACTTTTTCTCGGAGCTTTTAGGGCAGCAAGTAATTACGATTAAGCTCGCCTCGAAGGTTTGCGGGCTGCAATACATCGCCGCAGTTCCCGTATCCGAACTGTATCAGGAGGTCTATTCAATCCTGATTTTCATCACCGTCATTCTGGCGGTGTGCGTCGCCCTGTACTTATTTATCGCCTATTTTGCAACTCTGCGCATCTATTACCCGTTTGAGCGGATATTAAATATGGTGTCCGGAAAAAGCGGGGAGGGCTTCGATGTCGTCGAGCAGGCGATAAAAACTATGCTCGAACACAAAAAGGCGTACCGCGTCTATGAGCATGAGCACGACACGCGGGTGAAAACGGAGTTCATTTCCAATTTGCTGAGCAGCGGCAAGTGCACAAACTCCACGCATAGCGAACAGTTTGCTCATTTCCTCAGTGCTGCGCACTATGTCGTCATTCTGTTTACGTTTCCTGACTATTCACAGATATTTTTCGACACGTACGAAATTGAGGACAGCGAAAAATGCGAGCTCGCCTATGTCATCGTCAACTCTGTCGTTGAAGAGTCGCTTTCGGAGTACGGTGAGGCGAAAATGTCGCATATCGACGAGCGGGCGACTTGCATTCTCTCCTGCGCCGACCTCCCCAACATAACCCTTATAACCGAGTCTATCAACACAGCGATTGGATTCATCGGAGTAAATTTCGGGCTGACGCTCTACGCGTCGGTAAGCTCGCCGGTGCAGTCGGTGCGTTTTCTTCCCTTCGCGTACCGTGACGCGGTAAACACGCTGGAATACGCAAAGCTGACCGATGTGGACGAGCTGTGCGTAACCGACGAAATACTGGACGGATTTAATGGTCCGTTAGGCAGCGGTTTTCTTAAAAAAGAACGTTACTTGACGACACTGTTTTTGGAAAAACGAATAGAGGAACTCCCGGGCGTATTAAGCGAAATCATACGTACCGAACTCTCGGACTTGGGTATACAGGAGCTAAAACAGCGTATAGCTGTGCTTCGCGGAATTATCTACGAAGGATTTTTACTGTTCAACACTGATGAATACAGCGAATATTTTAACAGCCTCAAGCCCTTTCAACGACTTGAAGACGTAAAGGGTATTGAGGCTTTAAGCGCTGAGGTTAAGGAGCTAACGGACGCATATCTCAGCTTTGAGGAGGAGTCGAAATTCCCGAGGCAGCCGCAGTTAGGGACACTGATAGAGGGCTATATCGCCGAAAATTATTCAAATATCAACTTAGATATAAACAGCATCAGCAACGCTTTTAGTATAAGTCCACCGTATGTTTCGCGCGTTTTCAAAAAGCTTACCGGTATGACGGTTCTGGAGTATATTCACAAATTGCGCATCGATTCGGCGAAAGCATTGCTGTCGTCAACACGGAAAAACATCCGCGAAATTGCCGCCGAAGTCGGCTACAGCGACCCGCGCACTTTGACGCGGACGTTCCGCCGCACCGAGGGCATATCGCCTCTGGACTATAGGCATATTAACCAGTAGCCAGATTTGCAGTATAAAAAGAAGATAGACTATGCAAAATCCATAGGGAAGGAAATACTATCGCTTGAATAACTCGATTGCGAGTAAATTCGTATAATAGAGCAGGAAAAATACACAAGCTGTGAAATTCCAGGCGGAAATCAGTGTCGGATGAATAGTTAAGTTTATATGCAGAAGAGGGATCCGCCGCAATAACATTGCCAAAGATAGAGCTACATGCTAGCATCCCAAATCTTTCGGAACGCATATCCGCATAACAAAAAGCGTCTGAATTCAGGCCTTGATCTTGGCTTTATTCCAATTTCCGTGAAAATTCTTTCATAATTTTCTCAACTGTGCGGATAATAAGAGCAAAGAGCGACGGCGTTCGCAAGAGCGCAGACCTCCGTCGCTCCTAAACCTATCCCACACTAAAAATTTATGGAGGAATAAGGCTTTGAAGGCTACAGGAATAGTCAGAAGAATAGACGACCTTGGGCGCGTTGTAATACCCAAGGAAATTCGCCGTACCATGCGTATCCGTGAAGGAGACTCCCTTGAAATTTATACGGATAAAAACGGCGAGGTAATTTTCAAAAAATATTCACCAATGGGCGAGATGGCTTCTTTTGCCGCACAGATGTGCGAAACCCTCTCGAAAACCACAGGCGCAACGACTGCCGTTGCCGACCGCGACAGCGTAATTGCAGCAACAGGCGGCGCAAAGCGCGAAGTGCTTGAAAAGCGCATAAGCGACAATCTCGAACGCATTATGGAGGGACGGCAGGTGTTTCAATACAAGCCGGGCGAGGCAAAAATCCCCGTTGTGGACGGCAGTAATTTCTACGCTGAAATTGCCGCGCCGATAATCTCCGAGGGTGATGTCAGCGGCTGTGTCCTATTCCTCGCAAGCGAGGACGGCACGGCGATGGGCGACACCGAATACAAGCTTGCGCAAACCGTGGCGGGCTTTCTCGGACGGCAGATAGAATCCTGATTTGTGCGCCGCAGGACATATCCTGCAATAAATGCTTCCTGCGGCGTATTTTTTAAAAAAAAGCTTGCTTAACCCTTGTATATGTGATACAATGCTTGCAGATTCAGGTTAGTGTATGTTTGTTTTTTGCGGAGTGGGGGTTATCCCACTCTTTATTATTGACTGCACTGCCCTCGCATATTTTCCCACTTTTTGTGTTTAGTTACACGGGAAGGAACTGTTTTAATGAGCAAAATCACTGACGCTGTCACCGCACTCGCCCTCCCTCTTGCCGAAAAGCTCGGAATCGAAATTTGGGATGTCGAGTTTCTGCGCGAGGGCGGCGAGCAATACCTTCGGATTTACATCGACAGCGAAAACGGTGCTGGAATCGCGGAGTGCGAAGCCCTGAGCCGCGCTATCGACCCGCTGCTCGACGAGGCCGACTTCATCGCAACTGCGTACATCCTCGAGGTTTCGACCCCCGGGCTTGACCGCACACTCAAAAAGCCCGAGCATTTCGCACGGTTTATCGGCGAAAATGTTGAGCTCCGGCTATACAAGGCCGTAAACGGAAGCAAAACCCACACCGGCGCGCTTATCTCCTATGGCGCGGAAATCGTCATATTCGGCGCGAGCGGCGAGATAGCTTTCTCGGCCACTGATGTGTCCAAGGTCAAGCTTGCGCCGGACTTTGCGGGGTTGTTTTAGTAACTTTTGCGCTGTCGAGCGGCGCCTCGTTTCACGGGCGGGCAAATAAGCTTGTCCTCCGCGCCCAAAATGCCGCGCGATGTCCCATCGCACCTGTTTTTGGGCTGTCGGACGCTTATTTGCCCTGTGAAACGGGCTTCGCTCTTCTCTATATATTAAGGAGGAATTCCCAAAATGAACGCCGAATTTTTTGATGCGATTGCCGACATTGAGCGGGAAAAAGGAATCCCCAGCTCTTACATGCTCGAACGCATCGGGCTTGCGCTTATCGCCGCCTACCGTAAGGGTACGGGCGAAAGTGAAGCCGAAAACGTCTTTGTAGTTCCCGACACCGTTAAAAAAACCATACGCATGTATGTGCGCAAAACCATTGTCCCCACTGATGAGGACGTCTACGACCCTGAAATCGAAATTTCCCTCGACGAAGCGCTGACATTTGACCCAAGCGCCAAGGCGTCGGAGTTTGTTGATATCGACATCGACACGCGCCAGTTTGGACGCATCGCCGCCCAGACCGCAAAGCAGGTCATCATTCAGGGCATACGTGAGGCGGAGCGTGGCATGGTTTTGCAGGAGTACTCCTCAAAAGAACACGAGATTATAACCGGAACCGTTATGCGAACTGACAGTCGCAACGGCAACGTTTACATCAACATCGGCGCGGGCAAGGACGGTCACGGCGACGCGGCGCTGCTCCCCGGCGAACAAATGCCCGGCGAAACCTACAACGACGGCGATCACGTCAAAGTCTATGTCGTCGAGGTTCGCTCTGGGACACGCGGCCCGCAAATTGTAATTTCCCGCACACATCCGGGGCTTGTCAAGCGCCTTTTCGAGCTTGAAGTTCCCGAGATACACAGCGGTGTCGTTGAAATCAAAAGCATTTCCCGCGAGGCAGGCTCGCGCACAAAGCTTGCCGTCTACGCTTCCGACGGGGATGTTGACCCGATCGGCGCATGTGTCGGTCCGCGCGGCTCGCGCGTTGAAAAAATTGTTGACGAGTTGCGCGGCGAAAAAATCGACATCATAAAATACAGCGACGACCCCGCCGAATACATCGCCGCCGCCCTCGCTCCGTCCGACGTAACAGCCGTCACGGTGCTTGAGGACGGAAAAAGCTGCCGCGTCATCGTCCCCGACGACCAACTCTCGCTTGCAATCGGGCGCGAGGGGCAGAATGCCCGCCTTGCAGCTCGGCTGACCGGCTTCAAAATCGACATCAAGCCTCTGTCGCAGGCGTAAACCAAAAACGAGGACAGCTTATCCCGAAAGGTTGTGAAAGACATGAAAAAAATACCGCTGCGCCAGTGCGTCGGTTGCCGCGAGATGAAACCTAAGAAGGAGCTTGTGCGCGTTGTCCGCAGTCCCGAGGGCGCAATTTCCATCGACCTCGCTGGAAAAAAACCCGGACGCGGCGCATATGTCTGCCACAGCCGCGCGTGTCTCGACCGCGCCAAGAAAAGCCGCGCGTTTGAACGCGCTTTTTCCGTAAAAATCGAGCAGGAGATTTACGACAGCCTGCAATTTGAGGAAGGCGGCGAGGCTCCTCCAAATGGATAACACTGTTGAAAAGGCGCTCGGCCTTATTGGTCTTGCCTACCGCGCAAGGAAATTGGAGGCCGGCGAACAGCCCGTCAGCCGCGCTCTCCTTGAAAAGCGGGCGAAGCTTGTTCTTCTCGCCTCGGACAGCGCGGAAAACACCGCGCGCCGCGCGGAAAGCTGGGCGGAAACGGCAAATTGTCCGGTTCTTGTCCTCCTCGTCACAAAATCGCGCCTTGGCGCGGCGCTCGGCAGGGAAATATGCGCTCTTGCCGCAGTAACCGACGCGGGCATTGCCAAAACTTTGCAACAAAGACTCGCAAACATTACACATACTCCGTAACCCTCTAAGCGGGCACGGAGCGGAAAGGTCAGGGATGCTATTTGAGTAGTATGAGCAAATACAGAGTTCACGAGGTCGCCAAGGATCTTGGCATGTCCTCAAAGGATATTTCAACAATTTTGACAAAATATTCATCGACCCCGAAAAATCACATGCAGGTTTTGACAGACGATGAATTAAACATGATTTTTGACCGCCTCACAACCGACAACCAGGTTGAGGATGTTGCGGCTCTTTTCGCCGAACTCAGCGCTGCAAAGGCCGCAGCTCCAGCCACATCTATAAAGGCTGAGACTCCGGCTGAAGCTCCGGCCAAGGTTCCTGTTTCAGCACCGGTTGAAACGGCAAAGCCCCCGACTTCCGCGCCGGTGAAACCCGAGGCTCCGAAGCCCTCCGCACCGACGGCTACCGCACCGGCAAAATCAGTCGCTCAGAGACCGGCCGCGCCTGTCGCTCCCGCGCCGCAGAGACAGCAGGGTACACCGCCTGTACGCGTTGCAGCTCCGCCGCGCGAAACCAAAATTATTGATACCCGCGGCGCCGCCGCTGTCGATATGTCCAAGTACGACGACCGCGTTGACCGCCTTGTTCCTGACCGCGCACAGAAAATGGACTCGCGCAAGGAAAAAATCAAGCCCAAGCAGGATAACCGCCGCCTCCCGCCCGGCGCAGGGGCTAAGCGTCGCGCCGAGGAGCAGGATAAACTCCGCAAACTGCAAATGCAGAAGCAGAAGGCCATCCAGCTAAAGGTCCTTATCCCCGACGAAATCTCCGTCGGCGAGCTTGCCCTCCGCCTGAAGAAAACCGGCGCGGAGGTCGTAAAAACGCTGATGAAAATGGGCGTTATGGCGTCCCTTTCGCAGATTATCGACTTCGACACGGCGAGCCTTGTCGCCATCGAGTTTGGCGCCAAGGTCGAAAAAGAGGTTTTTGTCACAATCGAGGAACGCCTCATCGACGCAAGCGAGGACAGCGAAGAAAATCTCCAGCCGCGTACCCCCGTTGTTGTCGTCATGGGTCACGTTGACCACGGCAAAACCTCAATCCTTGACTATATCCGTAACTCCAACGTCACTGCGGGCGAGGCGGGAGGCATAACCCAGCACATCGGCGCATACACCGTTGACTGGAAAGACAGCCGCATAACCTTCCTCGACACCCCCGGCCACGCGGCGTTCACCTCAATGCGAGCGCGCGGCGCAAACGTAACCGACATCGCCATCCTTGTCGTCGCCGCCGACGACGGAATTATGCCGCAGACAATCGAGGCCATCAACCACGCAAAGGCAGCGAATGTTCCGATTATCGTCGCCGTAAACAAGATGGATAAAGAGGCCGCAAACCCTGACCGGGTGATGCAGCAACTCACCGAGTACGAGCTTGTGCCCGAGGACTGGGGCGGCGAAACCGTCGTCTGCAAAGTCTCCGCCGTAACGGGCGAAGGCATGGACAATCTTCTTGAAATGCTGCTTTTGACGGCCGAAATGGCGGAACTTAAAGCGAACCCGAACCGCCGCGCACAGGGCACGGTTATCGAGGCGCGCCTTGACAAGGGTCGCGGCCCAATTGCGACGCTCCTTGTCCAGAACGGCACGCTGAATTTGGGCGACATCCTGATTGCTGGCAAAACTGTCGGCCGCGTCCGCGTCATGACAGACTACCGCGGCAACCGGCTCGAAACCGCCGGCCCGTCAACCCCTGTCGAAATCGCCGGACTTTCCGAAGTTCCGGAAGCGGGCGACAATTTCCACGCCGTTGAGGACGAGCGCATGGCTCGCGAGCTTGTCGAACAGCGCAAATTCAGCGAGCGCAACGAAAACTCAGGCCCGACAAAGGTCACGCTCGACGACCTGTTCGCCCAGATTAAAGAGGGCGAAATCAAGGATCTCAACATCATCGTCAAGGCGGACGTTCAAGGCTCCGCCGAAGCGCTCAAAGTCTCGCTCGAAAAACTTTCGACCGACGAAGTCCGCGTAAAAGTCATCCACACCGGCGTCGGCGCTGTCAGCGAAAGCGACATTCTTCTCGCCTCGACCGCAAACGCAATCGTCGTCGGATTCAACGTCCGTCCCGACCCGTCAGCCGCCGAAAACGCGAAGCGCGCCGGCGTTGACATCCGCATGTACCGCATAATTTACGAATGCCTCGACGAAATCGAAGCCGCCATGAAGGGTATGCTCGCCCCGAAATTCCGCGAGGAAACTCTCGGCCGCGCCGAAGTCCGTCAGGTTTTCAAGGCGTCGAACATCGGCACCGTCGCGGGAAGCTATGTCCTCGACGGGAAGATTCTGCGCTCCGCCTCCGTGCGCCTTATCCGCGACGGCGTTGTTGTCCACGAGGGACACATCGATGCGCTCAAGCGCTTTAAGGACGACGCGCGCGAGGTTGCAAGCGGCTACGAGTGCGGTATTTCAATCGTAAACTTCACCGACATCAAGGAGGGCGACGTCATCGAGGCCTTCCAGATGGTCGAAATCGAAAGATAATATACATGGCGGGACGGTATAACCGCCCCGCCTTAACTTTCAATATATAGCTTTTTGGAAAGGGATGGTTATAATATGGCTGCACGCATAGACAAAATTAACGAGGAAGTCCGCGACGCGCTGTCGTCGCTGCTCCGACAGGTCAAAGACCCGCGCATTTCAAGCGGGCTTGTCAGCATAACCCGCGCCGATGTCACGCCGGATTTGAAGCTTGCAAACATCTATTTCAGCGTCCTCGGCGGCGACACTGCCGCTGTCCAAAAGGGACTGAAATCCGCGAGCGGCTGGCTTAGGCGCGAGCTTGCGCGCAAAGTTTTGCTCCGCAACACACCCGAGCTGACCTTCGTTGCGGACGACTCAATTCAGCGCGGAACACACATCCTTGAGCTGCTTCGCGGCGTTGAAATCCCGCCCGAAGAGCCTGAAACCGTGGACGAAACCGACGAAAACTAACCTCGTTTGGAGGATTTATGCCTAAACTTTTAAACGTAATCGCCGCCGCAAAAATGCTTGTTTCGGCGGACAGCACCTTGATTTTAACCCACCGCGGACCGGACGGCGACACCATCGGCTC
>JGI994J12354_10001561_pt1 | contig 23143 bp, 20 predicted proteins | sample IntmicLarv3ML3BL_FD_12354 | JGI IMG/M metagenome (IMG submission 12354) | reverse complement strand
TCAAGGACTATATGACGCATGATTGACGTTTAATAATAACGTGTTTCCTTTCGCCGCTACAATGCTATCGTCAAAGTGACTCTTAGGCACGCAACATCGATTCTTAAGAATGAAGCGCTTCCTTTAGTTGTGACAATCCCATCGTCAATGTCGCCCTTTTACACGCAACATTGATTCGCTGAAATCCTTCTCCTGTGGGTCCAAACATATCCCCTCTATCTAGCCAGAGTTTTGCTTTGTGCACAATCAATTCTTCTAGCGCTTCTTTTGATAATTGCAAATCACGACAATCTAGCCAAACAAGGTATGTCCCTTCTGGTTCTCTCATTTTTATTTGCGGTATATTCTTCTGTAAATATTCTTTTAGATATACAATATTTTCTTTCACATAAGCAATCATTGCCTGATACCACTCTTCTCCGTGTTGGTAGGCCGCCTGGCACGCCTTAATTCCAACAGCATTCACTTGGCAATACCCTGATGCATATATTTCCGCTTGAAGCTTTCGCTTCAACTCTTCATTGGAAATCAAAATATTTGAAATTTGAAGTCCTGCTATATTAAATGTCTTGCTTGGCGCTGTGCACGTAATTGTAATATCTGCATATTCCGGCTTAAGGTTTACAAATACTTCATGTTCTCTCGCAAATGCAAAGTCTGCATGAATCTCATCACTTACCACCACCACTTGATGACGATAACAAATATCCCCTATGCTTATCAATTCTTCTTTTGTCCAAACTCTGCCAACTGGATTGTGAGGGCTACATAAGAAGAACATTTTTACATTTTCATTTATTATTTTTTCTTCAAAATCCTTCAAATCCATCGTGTATTTTCCAGATTCCTCACACCGCAAGGTATTGTCTACCACTCTTCTTCCATTGCTTTCTATCACTTCCCCAAAGGGATAATATACGGGGCGTTGAATCAGTATGCCCTCGCCTTGCTTTGTAAATGCTTTGACTGCCATCGCAAGCGCAAATACAACGCCTGGCGTTTTTACCAACCACGATTCTCGTATCGTCCAGCCACGATGTTGTTGCATCCATGCCCTTAAAGCCTCAAAATATGCTCCGTCTGATTCCGTATATCCAAAGATACCATGTTGCACTTGCTTATCAATTGCTTCCTGAATATAGGAAGAAGTCCGAAAATCCATATCCGCTACCCAAAAAGGCAAAATATCGGCTGGCATACCTCGTTGCACTGCAAAATCATATTTTATACAATTTGTATTCTTCCTATCGATCACTACATCAAAATCAAGGTTTCTCTCCATTTCCTACACTCCTGCATTTTCTAAATCATGAATCAAATCAGTTACCTCTTCTATCCCAACAGATAGTCTCAATATTTTATCAGAAATACCACGCTTCTTCAACTCTTCTTCGGGAACATCTGCATGTGTTTGTGTAATTGGATATGTCAATAATGTTTCTGTTCCACCTAGGCTCTCTGCAAATTGCACAAGATTTACACTTCTCAATATCGCAAATGCCGCTTCTTTTGTATGCACCTCAAACGTAATCATCGCTCCAAAGCCTCTGCTTTGCTTCTTCATAACCTCATGACCCGGATGCGAGACAAGACCTGGATAAATCACTCGTTTTACATTTTCTCTCGTTTCCAACCACTTCGCAAGTGTCTTTGCATTTTCCCCAGCCCTTTCCATACGAATCGGCAATGTCTTGATTCCTCTTAAAATCAGCCAACTATCAAACGGTGCTAAACCAGCACCTGTTGTCTTGATAATAAAACGTAGCTTCTGCGCAATTTCTTCCTCTGCTGTAATAAGAAAACCTGATAATGTATCATTATGGCCGCCTAAATACTTCGTTCCACTATGTACAACAATATCTGCCCCCAGTTCCAAAGGATTCTGAAAATATGGCGACAAAAATGTATTATCTACAATCAACTGCAAACCATTTGCACGTGTAATCCCTGCAAGTGCTTGTATATCTACTACATTCATCATCGGATTCGTCGGTGTTTCAACAAAAACCGCTTTCGTTTTATTTGTAATATGAGGCTCTATACTTTCGCTACTGCAATCGATACTTGTAAATGTCATACCATTTTTCCGACAGACATTTTGAATCAATCTTACACAACCGCCATATAAGTCCTCATCTACAATCAGATGATCGCCTGGCTTATACATTTCCATAAGCGCTGAAATCGCGGCCATTCCGCTTGAAAATGCAACTGCATCAATTCCATTTTCCAATTGCGCAACCAATTTTTCTAAATGCTCTCTCGTCGGATTCTGCAGCCTGCTATAATCGTAACCCGTACCCCCGCCAACTTCCTCTCTCGCAAATGTTGCTGACTGATATATCGGATAACTAATGGCCCCAAACTGGTCCTTATGCGCTTCCGTGTCTTGTAGATGTATGCATTTTGTTGTAATACTCAGTCCCATCAACTCTCTCCTTCTTGTCTTAATGCATTATCTTAAGGCCTTCCCCTTATATTTCGCAATCTCTTCTAGGTATTTTTCGCCAAGAGAACTGATGGCAACTCCCTTCTTTATTAAATAGCCTATTGTCATAACTTCCTCTGATTTTAACTTGATAGCACAATAGTCTGGCCCATTCAAATCTTCACAGATAATACCTGAACAAAATGTATATCCATTTAGTCCGACCATTAAATTTAACAACGTCGCTCGGTCACTTGCCTTTATCAAGCGCTTATATTCATACGTACTAAGCACTTCTTCTGCAAAATAAAACGAGTTATAAGCCCCTTGCTCAAATGACAAACAAGGATATTCACTCAACTCCTCTAACGCAATTTCTTCTTGCTTCGCTAGAGGATGCCCTTTCCACATATACACATAAATACTGCATTTTAAAATCTCATGAAATTCCAAGTCATATTCCTTGAAAAGTTTCGTCAAAACCTTCTGATTAAACTCATTGGTGTATAAGATTCCTATTTCACTGATAAAATTCTTAACATCCTCAATCACATCGTAGGTTTTCGTCTCATGAATTGCAAATTCATATTCGTCCATTCCAAACTGCTTTACCATTTCCACAAAAGCATTGACGGCAAATGTATAATGCTGCAACGATACACTGAATTTCTTCTTCGTTTTTTCCTTATTGATATACTTAGATTCAACAAGCTGGTACTGCTCTACGACTTGTCTTGCATAGCCAATAAATTCCTTGCCATCTGGTGTAAGGGATATTCCCTTGCTCGTCCTTCTAAAAAGTTCCACGCCAATTTCTTCTTCTAAATCCTTAATAGCTGAAGATAAACTTGGTTGAGAGATGAAGAGTTTCCTCGCCGCTTCATTGACGGAAGTTGAATTCGCTACTGTAATTGCATATTTTAATTGTACTAAGGTCATCTTCTTACTTCCATATGCCAAAAGGGGGGATTTTTGGCATATTTCCTTTCTAGTCTATTTTTCCACCTTCTACTACGATGTTTTCTGGTTTTACACTATCCCCATATACTTCTTTTAGTAAATCTAACTACTGCTTTTCATAAAAGTTTTATTTACTGCTAAATATCACTATAACACTATGATAGAAAATATGCTAATTCAAAAAGATTACCACCGATTATAGCTTTCCCCTATAGTCGATGGTATACTCTATATAAAATATTCTGGGTCATGCATCTGATTAATTCTATGCAAAAATTCTTTCACCCGCTCGTGCTTTGGACTTAAAAACATCTCTTGTGTACTTCCCATTTCAAGTATCTTCCCTTTGTCTAGAAAAATCACCTTCGTTGCTACCTTCCGTACAAAATTCATCTCATGCGAAACCAATAACATTGTATACCCCTCTTTTGCCGCTTGTTGTATCGTATCTAACACCTCTCCTACCAATTCTGGATCTAATGCCGAGGTTGGTTCATCAAATAGAAGTAACTGCGGCTCCATCGCCAAAGCTCGTGCAATTGCAACTCTTTGCTGCTGCCCACCTGAGAGATGTCTTGGATAATGATTGGCATGCTCTGATAGACCTACATCTTCTAGTTGCTTTTTCGCTATTTCCCTTGCTTTTAGTTTATCCATTTTCTTAACAACAATCAAACCTTCCATAACATTTTGAAGCGCCGTCTTTTTCGCAAATAAATGAAAACCTTGAAAAACCATACTCATTGTCTTACGAAGTTCTATCAATTCATTTTGTTTTGCTTTCACTAAATCAAATGCTTTTCCACCAAGACTAAGTGTTCCTTCTTCTGGGTGCTCCAGACGATTTAAGCATCGTAGCAACGTAGATTTCCCGGTCCCTGACGGTCCGATAATTGCAATAATATCTCCTTTGTCAATCTTTAAGTCAACTTTGTCTAATACAACATTATTTTGATATTTTTTTGATAAATTCGTAATTTCAATCATAATTTGTCCATACCTTCTTCCAATAGTGCTGGCGCTTCCTCTGGAATTTTTATCTTCTTCTCTACCCGATTTATCATTTGTTCAAAGACAATGGTAATCACCCAGTAGATAATTGCCAGTGAGACATATACTTCAAAATAGCGATACGTTCTTCCTGCGAGGATTCTTCCTTGTGCCGTCATCTCAATTACAGAACATACAAATGCAAGCGAAGTGCCTTTGATAAGGCTGATAAACGCATTGCCAAGTGAAGGCAAGGCAACCACAAAGGCTTCTGGCAAAATAATTCTCTTTAAAGCCTGCCAATACGTCATTCCCAGTGCACTTGCTGCCTCTACCTGTCCTTTATCTACGGACTGCAAAGATGCTCTTAATATTTCTGCATTATATGCGGACTGATTGATTGCCAATGCCGCAAAAGCATATAAGATGCCCGGAATGCCATTTACATTATACGAAGTTCCTTGTTGTTGATTCATGTATTTTAAAATCAATGGAATCCCAAAATAAGCTACATAAAGTTGAACCAAAACCGGTGTTCCACGAATCAACGAAATATATACATTGCTAATCTGCGTCAATACTGGAAGGCGCTTCATCTTAACCAAAGCAATGGGCAATCCCAAAAGCATACTGGCAATCATCGAAATGACTGCCAAGCCTAAGGTTACCGGAAGATATACTAAAATGTCTGGTATTTGAGAAAATACTAACCTTACATCAAATAAATTTTCCATTAATTGATTGTCTCCTCATACTCTTCTATTGCTGGAGATGCATCTTGCCCAAACCATTTGATACCGATTTCTGCTAAAGTTCCATCTTCCTTTAATTCTCTTAGCACTGCATTTACTTCTGCTCTAAGCGCTTCCTTATCTTGCGGGAAGATGTAATAGGCATACAAGTTATCTGAAATTGTCTTCTTATCTTCTTCGGGAACGCTATGCGACTGTACCTCATATGCATACTCCTCTAGGTACGCTTGATACATTGCAAGGTTCAAAAGACCAAAGTCAACGCTTCCATCCTCAATATGCTGTAATACCATCGCCGTATCCCCATCTATATAACGAATGTGAATCGCCAAGTCTGGATTCTCTTCATTCCACTTTTCTATGGCTACCGTATCACTGATTCCTGCTTGCCCCTCATAAGTCTTACCTGCTGCTTCCGCAAATGAAGTAATTGGCTCACTTCCCTTCTTGGTAACAAACACACTCTCACTCTTATCATAAGGGAAAGAGTATAGGTAAGAACTTCCTCTTTCTTCGTTGTAAGTAAAATGATTCACCCCAATGTCATACAACCCGCTTGTCAAACTTGCAAATATAGATGTGAAATCTGTGATTTCTATCTCCAACTCATATTGCGGCAATCTATCAAATATTGTTCTTAAAATTTCAATATCATAACCCGTTAGCTCGTTATCTTCTCCAACAAATGTATATGGCTTTGGAAATGCAGCCGTTCCTGCTTTGATAACTTGTACTTCTTGTGTGCTTTCTTCTTGTGTGCTTTCTTCTTGTATCGTTTCGTTTGTCTGCGTCTCTGCTGGTGAGGTATTGCCACAACCTGCAATAAGAACACTTACTCCGAGTATCATTGCTAAGATTTTTGATGATTTTTTCATAATGTTATTCTCCCTTTTCTTAAGTATTGTTCTCTTGCAACTATAAATATATTACATATATATCATTATCATATAAAACATATATGTAATATATTTTTCAAGTTTAGCATCTGCTTTTTTATTTGTCAAGCACAAAAAATCTACTTGTCCAAACAAGAATGAATAAAAGTACTCTCTTATAAAACAAAAATAGCCAGCTTAAACGGACAAACTCCATTCAAACTGGCTATTTTGTTGTTAGATTTAAAACTTTAGATTTTATTCTTGCTCATCCCATCGAAAATATTTTGTCGGGCTTTTTAGCACATGTTCTAATACTAACGCACTTGCTCCAAACAAAATATTATCTGCGATAAAAGCTCCTACTCTGATTTCTAGCTTTTCGTAAACTTCTGGCAGTACACGCCCTCTTAAAACTTTGCCTAATATTTGAATCAGATAATCACCTGCCAATGCAATTCTATCTGAAATCACAATCTTACCTGGGTTGAATGTATTCACTACATTTACCATTCCAAGCCCTAAGAATGTCGCCGTTTTTGCAAATACCTCTCTTGCTAACGAATCACCATTGGCAACATCTTTTAAAATTTGTTCAATCGAAGCATTCGCTCTGGTTGCATATGCTGGATTCAAAAATGCTTTTTGTTTATACTCCTGTCGCAATGCTTTCGTCGAGCAATATAATTCTAAGCAACCTCTATTTCCACATTCACACAGTGGACCCGCATAATCAATTGACATATGACCAATTTCACCTGCTGTCCCTAAGTCGCCATGATATATTTCGCCTTGGATTAGAAATCCTGCCCCAACGCCAATATCAACCGTAATATATACAACATTTTCTTGACGCCCAACATCACCGTACCAAATTTCTGCTAATGCACCACAGTTCGCATCATGCTCTAAGAATATCGGCAAATCATGCCCTTCGCTTAATTTTGCACTAATATCAATCTCATCCCAACCAGGAACTCCAGACATCAAAGCAATCTTTCCACCTTCTAACAAGAACGGTCCCGGCAGCGAAATCCCTATCCCTAAGTAAACCAATTCTTTATCTTTCTCACACATTTGTATAATCTTTTGTCTAATGACATCTAGTGTTATGCTCGGTTTCATATCTCGCTCCACTGGATAATCATATCTTTCCAAAATGCTTCCCGCTAGGTCAAACATGGCAATCGTTACATTTTCCCTATTCAAATAAACACCAAACATACGATAACGTTCTGTATTCAACGCAATACCAATAGAGCGACGATTCATTCTACCTTTAATGTTCCCTGTTTGAATAACCAAACCATGCTCAATTAGTTCATTTACAATATTCGTAATTGTTGCCTGTTGTAACCCTGTTTCAGCAGCAATGTCCGCACGCGAACATATCTTAGCCTTATGAATCAAGCGTATTACAAGCGATAGATTGTTCTCACGAACAGTAACGATATTACTTCCTGTATTCCTAAAATCCATGTTTTTCCACCTGCCACTTTCATAGCTTTATTTTGGCATTAGTATATCATTTATCCTTTGCCTTTTCAAGGAAGCCTATATTATATCAAACATTGTACGTCGCAGTGTGTTCCCCCGGAGGATTTATTATATCATAGGAACACTTTCCCATGACATAATAATAGAATCTTCAAGGACCACGCCTCGAAGATTCTATGGGTATTATTTTAAATATTGATCTACGTTATCTTTGGTTACTAATACAAAAGGAATCATATTTTCTTTCTCGAAAGATTCACCCCTCACATCTTTACCAATAATCTCGATAGCCGCTTCTACCTGACCAATTCCGTCTTGAAGTACTGTCGCACCCATTTCTTCGCTTTTAACCATTCGTAGTGGGTTTTCGTTTCCATCAACACCTACACACACAATATCGCTACGGCCTGCATCATTACAAGCTCTTTGCGCTGCTGAAGACATATCATCATTATCACAAATAATTGCTACTAATTCTTCGCCGTATTTGTTCATCATATCTGTTGCAACATTTGCTGCTTTATCTCCAGCCCATTCACATGGAAAATCACCAACAGACTCAAATTTATCATTTCCACCAAGTATATTTTCAATACCTTCACCACGTTGAATCTGTGCTGAGTTACCAATAATTCCTTGGCAATGTGCATATTTACCACCATCTGGCACTTGGTCAGCAACCCATTGTCCTAGCATCTCACCAGCCTGAACATCATCAGATCCACAGTATGCAGTTGCTACAGCATCTGTACTATCCGTCTTAGAGTTTACGACTAATACTTTTACACCTTCATCCGCTAATTTTGTAACTGCTGGGTCAGAAGCCGTTGCTTCCGCTGGAAGGATAATTACATAATCACATTTTTTTGTTAAACATTCGTCTGCACGGTCAACTTGTTTTGCTGGGTCAGTTTCTCCATCAAGAACTCCTGTCCACTCATCAATGATTCCATCCGCTACCATAGCATCTAATGTTTCTTTTGCTGCTGCGTTGATTGGACCATGGAAAGGATCCACGATGTTTTTAGAAATATAACCTACAACAATTTTTCCATCTCCGTTAACATCTCCGCTCTTTGCTTGCGTTGTTTCTCCTTCTGACTGCTTTTCTTGGTCTGCACCACTCGTACATCCCGTTGCCAATGTTGCAATCATTGCAACTGCTAATAATACACTTAACACTTTTCTTTTCATAGCTTTTCCTCCTTTTGATTGTTTAACGCTCCTTTATAATCACAAAGGCATGTACCTTTGTTGACCATCCAACCTATGATGTCTTTTTGTTCATAATCATATCTAAAAGCACTGCACCGATGATTACTGCACCTTTCGTCATTGATTGATAATATGATTCAATACCAATTAAGTTCATGCCATTATAAATAAATCCAATAATGAAGATTCCCATGAATACCCCTGGGATTGTCGCTACTCCACCTGCAAAAGAAGTTCCACCTAAAACACAGGCCGCAACTGCATCTGTTTCATAGCCAATACCGATATTAGATTGCGCCGATCCCGTTTTCGCTGTAAATATTATGCCTGCAATTCCGGCCAATAAGCCTGACAACGTATACGTCAAAGTCTTTGTCCAGAAAACACTAACACCAGAAGCAATTGCTGCATGCATATTACCACCAACCGCAAAAACATAACGACCAAACTTTGTCCAGTGCAACAGTATATACATAAAAATCGTAACAACAAATAAAATCACAATTGGTACAGGAATACCAAGTAGCTTTGCCGAGTAAATATCTTTAAACACTTGGCTTGTTATCGGAATCGCTTTTCCACCACTCACCACTTGTGCTAACCCTCGAATAATCAACTGTGTTGATAAAGTAACTACAAATGGAAACATATTAAATTTCGAAATTAAAAATCCATTTATAAACCCTAGTGTTGTTGCTACTGCCAATGCGATAATACAGGCCAACCCAATATTCACACCTTGCTCTGTAATCAGCGTTCCTAAAATACAACTTACTAGTGCCAACTGCGCCCCTACTGATAAATCAATTCCTTCTGTAGTAATCGCTAGACACATTCCATATGCAATCATCGCATTGATAGAAACTTGTATTGCTACATTAAGCATATTGGACTGACTGCGAAATGTAGGTTCCATAATCGAAATAGCAACCATCATGATAAGCAAAACAACTCCTATTCCATATTTACCCATGAACATGCGAAATTTATCTTTATCAATTCTTTCTTTTACCATTTCATTTTCCTCCTATTTCCCACCAAACTCTTTCGCTAAAATCACTTCTTGAGAAACACTACCACTACGAACCTCTTCACGCGTAACCTCTCCATTTAACTTCCCTTCATGATATATCAATATCCGATCACTCATTCCCATAACTTCTGGTAACTCTGAGGAAATCATAATCACTGCCATTCCTCGTGATGCAAACTCACACATAAGTGCATGGATTTCTGATTTTGCACCTACATCCACTCCTCTAGTCGGTTCATCTAAAATCAGCACTTTTGGTGTAGCCATCAACCATTTTGCTAATACAACCTTTTGTTGATTTCCTCCACTTAGTGAAAATGCTTCATGCTCGATACTTGCTGCCTTTAATTGCAATATTTTGGAAAGTTCATCACAACGTTGCTTCTCTTTCTTTTTATTAAGTAGAATTCTCTTTTGATGTTGTGGCAAAGTCGGAAGCGACATGTTTTCGCGAATCGACCGAAATAGGCAAAGCCCAAAACTCTTTCGATCTTCATTTACCATACAAATACCTTGCTTAATTGCTTGTCTTGGATTTCTAATCTTAATTTCTTTCCCATCTAAATACATCTTTCCAGATGTTAGTAAATCCATTCCAAAGATGGCTCTCATCGTCTCGCTTCTACCCGAGCCCACAAGTCCTGATATTCCTAAGATTTCTCCCTTATGAACTTCAAAACTGATGTCATGGAAACCAGCACCACTTATTCCTTCTACCTTAAACGCAACTTCACCAATTTCACAGTCCACTTTCGGAAATACATTATCTACTTTCCGGCCAATCATCAACGAGATGAGTTTGTCCTTTGTAACATCTTCAATCTTCAAACAGTCGATATAGTGTCCATCTCTAAAAACAGAAACACTATCCGAAATCTTGAATATTTCTTCCATTCGGTGTGAAATATAGATAATTGCCACGCCTTTTTCTTTTAGTTCGCGAATCGTCCGAAAGAGATGCTGCGTTTCTTCACTGTCAAGTGAAGACGTTGGCTCATCCATAATAATAAGTCTTGAATTACAAGAAACCGCTTTGATAATTTCAACCATTTGTATTTGTGCTAATGTTAGCTTCTTCATCAATGTCTTGGCGTCATGTGGAAAATTAAACCTCTTTAAAATTTCCTCTGTTCTTTCATTTTGCTTTTTCTTATTAAGAAATAATCCTTTGGTGTCTTCTCGTTTCAAGAAAATATGTTCAGCAATCGAAAGATGTGGTTCCGGATTCAATTCTTGATGAATCATCGAAATCCCCGCAGCCAGCGCCTCAACTGGTCCGGATGCTGAATATGGTTTTCCTTCAAAAGTAATTGAGCCTTTATCTTGCCTATGAAGCCCGATTACACATTTCATTAAAGTAGATTTGCCAGCACCATTTTCGCCCATTAATGCATGCACTTCGCCTGCTCTAACTCGCAACTTGACATCTGATAAGGCTTGCGTTCCACCAAATGCCTTATAAATACCTTCACATTTGAGAATAAATTCACCACTCATAATTGATCACCTTCTCCCCAATCTTGTCACAGATTCTAATATTTCTACGCCATCAACATATGCTTCCTTGTATGCTTTATAGTACTTACAATATATTTTATGATTCTTCATATTCGGTTCTACAACACCTTCTTTGTAGCACACTACTTTCTCACAACCTTCTTGTATGTCCTTATATATTCCAACTCCCACGCCAGCCACAATTGCTGCACCTAAACTAGCTTGTTCATCCGTATCCGCAATTTTCAGTGGTATCCCAAAGATGTCTGCCTGAATCTGAAGCCATGGTTCACTCTTCGCACCACCACCAGAGGCTACCATATAGTCTGCTCGTAACCCTAAATCTTTGCATACTTCCATACACTGATTCAGTGCATATGCTACACCTTCCATGATGGCTCGTAACATATGTGCTCTGGTAGTATTCAAATTAAGCCCAATAAATTCGCCACTAATATTCGGATTTAAATGTGGTGTTCGTTCACCATTTAGATATGGTAAAAATATCACACCACCACTACCAGGCTGTATCGATGCCACTTCTTCATTTATTGTTTGATAATCAATATTTCCTAAGATATTATTGAACCAACGCAAAGACAATCCCGCATTCATAATCGCTCCCATTGTAATCCAACGCCCCTTTTCATACCCGCAAAATGTGTTTGTAGAAAAGGTAGGATTCAAAATTGGATGGTCACTTTGAAAGGAAACCTGTCCGCTAGTTCCAATATTTACAGACGCTTCGCCAACTTTTGTAATGCCATTTCCTATCCCTTGCATCACTTGATCGCCACCGCCATTCACTACTTTTGTCAATTTACAAAGACCCATTTCACTCGCTGCCTGACTTGTCACTTCTCCAATCACTGCCATCGTTTCATAACAGTCTGGAAACCATTCTTCTGGCAACTGAAATATTTTCATTATCTTTGTTGACCATTTATTTTCCTTAATATCAAATACAAGCGTCGCTGATGCATCCGAATAGTCGGAACATATGATACCTGTTAATCGAAATTTCAAATAATCTTTTGGCAACATCACATAGCGGATTTTCTTAAAATTATCTGGCTCATTATCTCGTATCCAAAGTAATGAGGGAAGCAAAAATCCTGCATAAATAGGGTTCATAACCAACTCCCCAATCTGCTCTTTGCCTAAAGTTTCTTTGATAAATTGCACTTGTTTTGATGTTCGTGCATCACAATGCAAAATCGCCGAACGTACTACCTCATGATTTTCATCTAGGATAACCACTCCATGCATTTGTCCAGAGAAGCTAATTCCTCTTATCTCTTCTGGTGGTACGTCCGTTGTCTTTAAAAGTACCCTAACCGCTTTGACACAGGCTTCCCACCAATCATGTGGGTCTTGTTCTGCATCGCCATTTTGTAATGATGTAAACTGATAATTTTGACTAACACTTGCCTGCACAGTGCCATCACTTTGAATCAAAAGAACTTTTAGGCTGGATGTCCCCAAATCAATACCCAATAAATATTCCATTACCATCCCTCCTAACTTAGATTACTGAATAAAACCAATCTGCATGCCTGCTACGAAGGTATCACCTAATCCAATCGTTGACTTTGGCGTCTCCATATAACGTGATGGTACCAATATTACTTTTTTATCTTCAATTTCTATTTTCTCTAACTCACTTGCATATGCCATCCCAATTTCACTAAGTGGCAAATCCAATGTCTCTTTGCATTCTTTTATGGTTCCTGGAACTCCCATTCTTGCCTTTGTTGCCGACATCAAATTCCCAAGCGTCATCCCCATTTCTAAATTAAGTCCCGGTATATCTTCTCCAAAGTATAATGAATAATCTTTACTATGTACGACAATTCCTCTAATTGGATATTTATTAAGAAGGGATTCTACTCCATTTAAAACAGAATGCAAATCTTCCACATCTACTTCTTTTTCTAGTTCACTTGTTAGATTTACCAATTCTTCTTCATTCATTCCTAAAATATCAATGGAACTCGCCAACATCGAATATGTATAATCACGAATCGCTGAACTAATATAATGCGCACTCTCAAGATAAATAATACACTGCTGATTACGAACTTTGACTCTTTGAAAATGTTCTACCAATTCTGCTAATTTTTCTTTCAGAATATGAATATCTAACATAGCATTAAAGCCAGAAATATTATAAGAATACATATTTTTCGCATGCTCTTCGCAATACCGCAAAAAATCTTTCTCAATCGGCAACACTTTATGCACTTGATCAAAGCCCATAATCACTCGGTTGGATAACGGTACTTCATAAGTCTTACCGTTCGCCCTAATCACATCTTTTTTTTTTTTTTCTCCTCAGAAACACATTCTGTTAATAACACCTTTTGCTCATTCTTCACAGCACATATCTGCTCTAAATTTAGCCAATCATAAATCACTTCCTTAGAGCAATCCGTCAAATGAACCAAAATTGGAAACTCCATTTTACCAAGCGCTCTCGCTCCTTGTGCACAGGTCCCGCCAATGCCATATTCCATTTCAAAATATGATCCTAGCGTATCTACCACTTCCCGAGATGTGATGTCGACTTCTCCACCATATCCATTCATTGCAAAATAACTTACTATACGAGCAAAATCTTCCATACTATCTATTGACTCTTCCTGACGAAAGGATGGTTCCTCTTTGAGATAATCATCCAACAGACGATTGAAATTATCTACATTCCACTTTAAAACCGCATCTAGGTTACTTGAATATGCCAAAACAGACTGTCCGTTTGTTTGATGGCAGCGCCTAATACGTTCCGGAATCATCTCTAAAAATTCCAAATAACGATCTTGATATGCCATCTATCGTTCCTCCTTAAGAATCTTCATGTCTGTTTCCTTATAAAGAATAATATTTCATTTTGTCATCATCATTAAACAATTTAATTTTATGTACAATCACTTTCTTCATTGCTTCTATACCATCGACATACAACTCGAAAGGCTCACGTACTTTCGGGTCATTTCCTAATGTGTTGCGTAGTTCTTGATAAAGGGCATCTTTGATGTCTGAAGAAATGTTGATTTTATTAACGCCCCTTTTCACTGCTTCTGCAATTTCTTCGTCTTTATTCGCTGAACCACCGTGAAGTACCACTGGTGCAGATACGCGTTCTTTAATTTCAGAAAGTAAGTCTTGCTTTAATTCTGGCTTAAAGCCTGCTGGATAAATTCCGTGCGCTGTTCCAATTGCAATAGCAATGGTATCACAACCAGTTCTTTCTATAAATTCTTTTGCATCATCTGGTACAGTATAGATGATTTCTTCTGAACCACCTTCCGTATCACCATCTGTAGTTCCAATGGTTCCCAATTCACCTTCCACAGAAACACCAAGTGGATGTGCAAATTCAACTACTTCTTTCGTAATCGCCACATTTTCTTCAAAAGGCTTAGATGATGCATCAATCATAACTGATGTAAATCCTGCACGGATTGCTCTCATAATCTCTTCTAGCGTACTTCCATGATCTAAATGAATTGCCATCGGTACTTTGGACTTGTTCGCTCGTTCAATGCACATTTTAATAAAACTATCGCCTTGGAACTCCAATTCCAAAGGATGAATCGCCAATATGACAGGAGCTTGTAATTCCTCACAAGTATCCACTACCGCATTTAATATCTGTCCTGTTCCAATGTTGAATGCTGGTACCGCAAAATTCTTTTCGTTTGCAACTTTTAGTAATTCTTTCATGTTTAATAGCATGTTGACCTCCTAGTATTGTCTAAAACCGTTTCATTGCTTCATTTAATTAAGTATTGTATGGTCATTGTAGTGCTCTTTTTCGTAATTGTCAACATTTTTTTGGTTATTTTTATTATTTTTTCACGATTAACCGCTTTGTTTGTATAGTTAATCATTAATAAAATTACTATATAAAAAAGCTCCATTCTATCCTTTCGAATAAAACACAGCTTTCTCTCTCTTAGCTTATATAATTTCCCTACTATCACAATACTCCTAATCAGCCAAGTACTCCTCAAGACACACTCCACGCTCATATATCTCCAACGCCGCTTCATTGCCAACATATCGATAATGCCACGGTTCATAGTTTATCCCCGTTATTTCTACCTTATTCGCTGGATAACGAAGAATAAACCCGTATTTATGTGCATTTTGGCTTAACCATTCATATACTTGTTCATTTGTTAAACTTCCGTCTTTATTTGCACGAATATCCACGGCAATTCCCAATTGGTGTTCGCTCGTTCCCGGTATCGCTACCCAATTTTCCGCTAATCTTTTCGCTTCTGACCTAGAATTCCCCTCTGCTTCATATGCCGCAATTTTCTCTTGCATCAACGCTTCTTGCTTATTATGCGTTCGATAACCCGAAATCACCACCGGTTGTACCCCCTGCCCCCTAGCATCATCAAACATCTGCTGCAAACTTAGGTAAATGCGCGAATCTACTTGTTCACCATTTGATAGTTGTGTAAGCTCTACAGTATAATTGTTAGGCACCTTATTTTCACGGTTTACAAGCATCAGGTTCCATTCCTCGGCGTTCACCGTTTGATTATTTTCAAATGCATACAATATATCTTCTATATAAATGAGCCCCCAAACAAATATGAGCAATACAACAACGATACTAAACATACTTCCTATTTTTCTCATAATTTTCATTTCCCTTTCCCTGACTATCCACCTCATGCTTTCAGTATAATGTCTGGGTTTTAAAATAATATAAGGGAATTCTTAAGATATTATAAACTTTCCAAGAAAGTAAAATCCAAACAACTTATTAATTTTTCATTAATTATTCATTTTTCTCAAAAATTTTCACAAACCTTCTTGTTAAATTATTATCAATATGTTACTATATCTTTAAACTAATGTTTGTTAAAAATTAGTCAATGACAAGGAGGGCCTTTACATGGCGAAAAAAAATGAAACTGTTACTCAAATAATTGACAGCACCGATGCTTTGATTGCAAAGATGGAAAGTATGCGCAAAGCACAAGAAAAGTTCGCTACTTACTCACAAGAACAAGTAGACAAGATCTTCTTCGAAGCTGCTATGGCTGCGAATAGGCAACGTATCCCATTAGCGAAAATGGCTGCCGAAGAAACCGGCATGGGTATTGTAGAAGACAAGGTTATCAAAAACCACTATGCTGCTGAGTATATTTACAACGCTTACAAAGACACACAAACTTGTGGTGTGCTTTATGAAGATAAAGCAAATGGTATTCGCAAAATAGCGGAACCAATTGGGTTGATTGCAGCGGTTATCCCGACTACAAACCCAACCTCGACTGCTATTTTCAAAACATTAATTTCATTAAAGACTCGAAATGCAATTATCATCAGCCCACATCCACGTGCAAAGAATTCTACTATCGCTGCTGCGAAAATAATTCTTGACGCTGCGGTAAAAGCTGGCGCACCAGAAGAAATCATCAGTTGGATTGATGTACCATCTTTAGAATTGACAAACGAAGTTATGAAAAGCGCGGACATTATTCTAGCAACTGGCGGACCTGCCATGGTGAAGGCTGCTTACTCTTCTGGAAAACCTGCTTTAGGTGTTGGACCAGGAAACGTACCTGTTATCATTGATGATTCTGCTGATATTAAATTAGCTGTAAACTCTATTATTCATTCCAAAACCTTTGATAATGGAATGATTTGTGCCTCTGAGCAATCTGTAACTGCACTTGCTCCCGTATATGATGAGGTTGTTGCAGAATTTAAAGCAAGAGGATGCTATTTCCTTAAAAAGGCTGAAATCGAAAAAGTTCGTAAAACAATTATCATTAACGGCGCCTTAAACGCCAAAATCGTAGGACAATCTGCATACACAATCGCAGAACTCGCCGGCGTAAAGGTACCCAAAGATACAAAAATTCTTATTGGCGAAGTAGAATCTGTAGAAATCACAGAAGAATTTGCTCACGAGAAACTCTCTCCTGTGCTTGCTATGTACAAGGCAAAAACATATGACGAAGCACTTGAAAAAGCCACAAAATTACTAACTGACGGCGGCTTTGGACATACTGCCTCACTTTACATCGATACGGCCGAAACACAGAAGATGGCTGCATTTGAATCAGCGATGAAAGCATGCCGTATCCTTATTAATACACCATCTGCTCACGGCGGAATCGGAGATATTTACAACTTCAAGCTCGCACCATCTCTTACACTTGGTTGTGGCTCTTGGGGCGGTAACTCTGTTTCTGAAAATGTAGGCGTTAAGCATTTAATAAATGTAAAGACTGTAGCCGAGAGGAGAGAAAATATGCTTTGGTTTAGAAGTCCTGAAAAAGTATACTTCAAAAAAGGCTGTATGCCACTAGCACTACAAGAATTAAAAGAGGTGTACGCAAAGAAAAAAGTATTTATCGTTACTGATACTTTCCTATATAAGAATGGTTATGTAAAACCAGTTGAGGCTGCTTTAGATGAACTAGGCATTCAACATACTTGTTTCTATGACGTTGCTCCGGATCCAACACTTGCAACTGCAACCGAGGGTGCAAAAGCAATGCGTTCTTTTGAACCAGACGCAATCATTGCTCTTGGTGGTGGTTCTCCAATGGATGCAGCGAAAATTATGTGGGTAATGTATGAACACCCAGAAGTGAATTTCTTAGATTTAGCAATGCGCTTTATGGATATTCGCAAGCGTGTATATGACTTCCCGAAAATGGGTGACAAAGCACTCTTCGTGGCAATCCCTACTTCTTCTGGAACAGGTTCTGAGGTAACTCCTTTCGCTGTTATCACAGATGAACGTACAGGAAGTAAATATCCACTTGCTGATTACGAGCTAATGCCACACATGGCAATCGTAGACGCTGACAATATGATGGATCAACCAAAAGGCTTAACAAGTGCATCTGGTATCGATGTTCTAACACATGCTTTAGAGGCTCACGCATCCGTTCTTGCAACAGATTATACAGACGGTATGGCATTGACTGCTATGAGAAATGTATTTAACTACTTGCCTGCTGCCTATGACAAAGGTGCTGCTGACCCTGTTGCACGTGAGAAGATGGCAAACGCTTCTTGCCTTGCCGGAATGGCCTTTGCAAATGCATTCTTAGGAATTTGTCACTCTCTCGCACATAAACTAGGCGCTTTCCATCATTTACCACACGGTGTTGCAAACGCATTGTTGATTACCGAAGTGATGAAGTTTAACTCTACTGCTGTGCCAACAAAAATGGGAACCTTCTCTCAATACCAATATCCACACGCATTAGAGCGTTATGTAGANTGCGCAAACTTCTGCGGCGTTGTTGGTNAAAATGATGACGACACCTTNAAAAANTTCTTACAAAAAATTGAAGAATTAAAAGTTTCTGTTGGAATCAAGAAGACGGTAAAAGATTACGGCATTACAGAAAAAGACTTCTTAGCAACTTTAGATCAAATGGTTGAAGAAGCCTTCGATGACCAGTGTACTGGCGCGAATCCTAGATACCCACTTATGAAAGAAATTAAAGAAATTTACTTGAAAGTTTATTACGGAAAATAAATAGGAGGTAATCTCCTAATTATAGCAAGAAAAACCTAGAGCCTCACTCAACTTTCTGAGTAGCTCTAGGTTTCTTTTTGCATTTTCATATCTATGATTTACAGTACTACACTCTAAGGTCTATTTCTCGCCCGAAGGACACCCCGCACTTTTAGCACATCCACTGCAACTTCCACAGCTCTTACCTGACTTCTTATCTCTTCGTATACTTCGGATTGCCAATGCCACCATGCCTATGATAATCATTGCAACGATAAATGTCGCCATACAAACGCCTTCTTTCTCTATAGTGTTACGCTTTTTTCTTAGGAGTATCTAAGATAAGTCGATTNGTTGCCTTATATGGTCTAAATAGCAAGTATGCGAATCCAATTACCAACNCGATTGCTACAATAACTCCAACTCCGAATCCACCTTCAAATATCAATGTACCAAACTGATAGATACAAAGGGATACCACATATGCAAGCCCTGTCTGGTAAGCAACTGCAAACCAGAACCATTTTCGATTGTTCATCTCTTGTCTAATTGCACCCATTGCTGCAAAACACGGCGCACAAAGCAAGTTAAATACAAGGAAGGAATACGCTGCAGCCGANGTATAACTGCTTGCTAGTAGGCTCCAAATCTCTTCGCCTTCTTCTGCCACTTCTGCAAATCCATAAAGTATTCCAAACGTTCCAACTACATTTTCCTTCGCAACAAGTCCTGTGATTGCTGCAACTGCCGAGCGCCAATCGCCCCAGCCAAGCGGAACGAATAACCACGCAAACGCTCTTCCTAACATTGCTAAAATACTATCATCTAATTCTTCTACCATGCCGAATCCACCTTGGAATCCAAAGGCAGATAGGAACCAAATAACAATTGCTGAAATCAAAATCACGGTACCCGCTTTTTTAATAAATGACCAGCCACGCTCCCACATACTTCTTAGCACATTTACCACGGTTGGCATGTGGTATGCTGGAAGCTCCATAACAAAGGGTGCTGGATCGCCTGCAAACATCTTCGTCTTCTTCAAAATAATACCCGAACAGATAATTGCTGCAATCCCCACAAAATACGCACTTGGCGCTACCCACCATGCACCGCCAAACAATGCCCCTGCTATCAAGGCAATAATCGGTAACTTCGCTCCACATGGAATAAACGTTGTAGTTACAATGGTCATCTTACGGTCACGATCATTTTCGATCGTACGCGACGCCATGATTCCTGGAATTCCGCACCCCGTTCCAATTAACATTGGGATAAAGGATTTGCCTGATAAACCAAACTTACGGAAGATACGGTCCATTACAAATGCAATACGTGCCATGTATCCGCAACCTTCCAAAAAGGCTAAGAAAATGAATAAAATGAGAATCTGAGGTACGAACCCAAGTACCGCTCCAACACCGCCTACAATTCCTTCTAAAACCAATCCATTGATCCACTCTGCCGAACCAATCGCTTCTAGTAACCCTTCAACTAACACAGGAATACCTGGCACAAAGACTGATTCCATGCCAAACAATGCAAAGCCTTCGCCAAACAGCCCGTCATTTGTCCAATCTGTAACCCAACCACCAATCGTACTCACGGATACATAGTATACCAAGAACATTACAACTGCAAAAATCGGCAATGCCAACCAACGATTGGTTACAATTGCGTCAATTTTATCAGAGGTTGTCTTATAATCTACACTCTTTCGCTTCGCAACCTTGTGAATAATCGAAGAAATGAATTCATATCTTTCATTTGTGATAATACTTTCGGAGTCATCTTCTGCCGCTTCTTCTACCTGCACGATAATTGACTCTACATTCGGTACTTGTTTCATCGTATCTGCAATCTTGTCATCTCTTTCAAATAATTTGATTGCATAAAATCTCTTTTGTTCTTCTAAAGTAGTATCCCCAAGAGCGTTCTCAATTTCATTTAACGCTGTCTCTACCTCTGCGCCAAATTGATGCACAGGTGCCTTGCCTTTCTTGTTTTGTGCAAGTTTTACCACCTTTTGCTCTAGTTCGTTTAGCCCTTCACTCCTAAGTGCCGAAATCTCTACTACTTCACAGCCCAATTTCTCACTTAGCTTGACAATATCAATCTTATCACCATTCTTGCGAACAATGTCCATCATATTCACAGCAATAATTGTTGGAATACCAAGCTCCATTAATTGCGTGGTAAGGTACAAGTTACGCTCTAAATTCGTTCCGTCAATGATATTTAAAATCGCATCAGGGCCTTCCTCAAGCAAATAGTTTCTCGCAACCACTTCTTCCAATGTATATGGCGAAAGTGAGTAGATGCCTGGTAAATCCGTAACGATTACTCCTTTATTTCCTTTTAACTTTCCTTCTTTTTTCTCAACTGTTACCCCTGGCCAGTTTCCCACAAATTGATTAGACCCTGTTAATGCATTAAACAATGTAGTCTTGCCACTATTGGGGTTTCCTGCAAGTGCAATTCTGATTGACATGTATCTTTCCCTCCATATTCAAAATGATGTTCTTAACTTCTCATTCGTGTATCTTATCGAACCTTCGTAATTCAGTAAGCAAAATGCCTTATCAAGCATACAACTTATTGTACTTCTACCATCTGCGCATCGGCTTTTCGTAATGAAAGTTCATATCCTCGAACGCGAACTTCGATTGGATCACCTAATGGCGCTACCTTACGCACAAAAACTTCTGTCCCTTTGGTAATTCCCATGTCCATAATACGGCGTTTTATAGCTCCCTCTCCATGCAATTTGACTACCGATACAGTCTGACCGCATGCTACATCTTTTAATGTCTGCATTGCTAAATACCCCTTTCTCTCTCTATCTTATACTAGAATTTTATTGGCAAGTTCTCGGCTAAGAGCAACTCGTGATTCCTTTACATTCACAATCAGATCACCCTGGTTCTTTGAAATCACAGTAACCTTCCCACCTGTCACAAATCCTAAAGATTCCAAAAATCGCTTTGTCTTTTCATTTCCACCGATTTTCTTAATCAAACTAATTTCTCCCATCTCTGACATTGTTAATGGCATATTAGCGTCTCCCTTTATTTTATGTTTTGTATACCTAACTTCCTATATAATAAGTTAGCATATGCTAACCATATAGTCAAGCATTTCACCACAAAAAAATGAGGATTACTCCCCATTTGTTTCTGTTCACACCTTACGGTGCTCACAGCAACGGCATTCGCCCATTACAAGTCGCCTTCGGCGAGGGGCGTATGCCTAGCAACTCATAGTTATTGACTCGCTGCTGTGCAGCAAAGTGCACAGCACGGTATGAACAGTAACCCCTTTTTTCTTATTTTTCATGATATTCGTCCACATGTTTTTTAATCATTTGAAACGTCTCCGCACTAATGACATGCTCCATACGACAGGCGTCTTCCATTGCCGTTTCTTCGCTCACGCCCAGATACATTAGCCACTGCGATAACAAAGTATGCCTTTCATACATCGTTTCCGCAATTGATTTCCCTGCATCTGTCAAGGTAATATAACCCTCGTCATTCACGAAAATATATCCATTTTCTCGTAAATTTTTCATCGCTACACTAACACTTGGTTTTGAAAATTCCAACTCATTTACAATATCAATTGAGCGAACGTTTCCTTGCTTCTTCCCTAACATTAAAATAGTTTCTAAATAATTCTCGGCTGATTCTTGTATCTTCATGCAAAGTCCTCCTATACTTACTCAACTTTCTTATTAGTATAGCATATTCGCTATTCTAATCAAATAACTTTAAGCAAATAATAAGCGTTAGTTTTCTTCGCCTAAAAGAGCATTCTTTATCGTAATCATCTGATATAAAATAAAAAAACCGTTATCCATTGTTTCTCCTTTTCACGAAAATATCCCACTTTTCAGTGGGATATTTAAACCTCATCCTTTTGTTAGCCGCTGATAAGTTGCGGAAAATATTTAAACCTTAACCTTTTGTTAGCCGCTGCTAAGTCGCGGAAAAAAGAAATCACAAGACTTCTTACTTGTAGTATATACAAATAACACAAGAAATGATATGGTAAAATCTTACAAAAATAATGTCTTGTTTTATTTATAAATATAATAGTCCTTTGGTCTCTACAAAAAATAATTCAATATCTGCGTTCCCAACACAACCATAATCATCCCAACCGGATACGTCGCCGCATACGGAATTGCAACCTCTTCTGTCTTCGTTGTATCCACTAATGCCCCAAGTGACGGTGTACTTGTCATTCCTCCGCATATGGACCCTAACACGGTAAGTAGGTTCAATTTCATGATTTTCAAAGCAACAAAGGAAGATACAATCATCGGTATCAACGTAACAAGTGCTCCTTGAACAAAGAGTAATACTCCATATTCGCTCAGTGTCTCTA
>JGI994J12354_10001560_pt1 | contig 23153 bp, 18 predicted proteins | sample IntmicLarv3ML3BL_FD_12354 | JGI IMG/M metagenome (IMG submission 12354) | reverse complement strand
GGTGGGCTCTTACCCCACCTTTTCACCCTTACTACTTGCGTAGCGGTTTGTTTCTGTGGCACTATCCATCGCGCAAAATTTTCTCTTGCACGCCCGTTTTTTAAGACGGATTTTTGCTCTATGGTGTCTGGACTTTCCTCTCAATGTCTTTGCAGACAAAAAGCGAACGCCCGCTTGTGATTGTTTTTTATAGTCTGCAAAAAAAAGAAAATTGGCAAGATAATTAAAAAAAGAGATTTACAAAATAGAATATCAAAAAATTTCAACTATTAAATTCTATAAAAAAATGCAGTTGACATGGTTTTTTTTAGATATGAAAATTTAGGAGTAAATATATGTCAAAAATCTGTATTTTCGGTGTGTGTGTTTGCGCAATTAACAAATTAGAAAACGCAACTATGAAATCTGCAAAAAATCTTATACAAATTTCTACATCTAATCGCTATGATTTTATAGATGTTTTAAAAGCATTTGCTATTTTTTTGGTAGTTTATGGTCATCTATTTCTTTCTACATTTACGCATAGATGGATATATTCTTTTCATATGCCTCTCTTCATAATGATTTCAGGATTTCTACTTTCGTCTAAACATCTCGATATGACACTGTCTGATTTGGCAAAAGACCTTCTGTATAAATATATTTTTCCTTATACAATATTTTATGTTATTTATATTGTTCAGGAAATTTTTCTTAGAAACATATCTTTGGCAGATGTTTTTTTATTTTATTTTGATTGGGATAATTCTTATTATTTATGGTTTTTAATCATATTGTTTTTTTGCCGTATATCTATTCATTTTTCGCTTAGAATGACGAGTAAATGGGTTCTTTTGGCAATATCTTTAATAGTGGCAAATGTTTTAATTTATTTTGCGGAAAATTCAAATTTGCATCTATTTTTGATGACATTTTTTTGTTCTTTTTTCTACTACATATTAGGCTTTTGTCTAAAGGATTATATCAAAGCTAGTGAATATAGTAAAAAGATTTTGCTGATAATTGCCATTATTGCATTGATAATTTCTTTAATAGCTCCACAGACACTTGTATATGGAGCAATCAATAGTGGTTTTAATGGAATTAAATTTTTATATATTCCTATTTCTTTATTTGGAATTTTAGCTCTTGGAAGTATTTCAATGCTATTAAAACCTAATGTTGCTTTCCTATGGTTATCAAAAAACACTTTGTTAATTTATGGAACTCATTGGCTTATTTTAAAGATGTCATATAATTCATTTTTGAAAATCCACGAAATTATTTTTAATGTATCAGCCACTTCTGCAAAAGTATATTATGCATTGCTTTCACTCATTCCAGTATTCATACTTGCAGTTCCATTAAAATATATTTTCAACAGACTTTTTCCAAAGATATTTAGAGCATAGAAAAATCAAATATCAAAAGTATAAAATTTCGGATTTAAACAATGAGTATTTCAACAACTTTATCACAACCTAGACGTTATGATTTTATAGATGTATTGAAAACTTTTGCTATTTTTCTGGTCATACTAGGGCATTCACATCTTTCTCAAGATTTACGTTTGTGGATATATGCTTTTCATATGCCTTTGTTTTTTGCGATTTCAGGATTTTTACTTTCGCAAAAACATCTTGAAATGCCAAATAAATTGTTTGTTAAAGATTTGTTTTATAAGTATATTTTCCCGTACACTATATTTTTTCTTTTGTTTCATCTTAAGTATTTTGCTACTGAAAAGATTGATTTTCTCGGCGTGTTTTTAAAATATCTTACGGGTAATTTTGGAATATTTTGGTTTTTGATCGCGCTTTGTATATGTAGAATTTACATGCAATTTGCGTTAAAGATTTTGAATAAATGGGCTCTCTTAATATTGTCTTTTGTTCTTTCTATTGTAGCAATTTGTTTTTCTGATATCGATTCTATTCCTGTGATAATGCGCTCTAGCAGTATATGCTTTTTCTTCTACGTGCTAGGTTTTTGTTCTAAAGAATATGTGAATCCTGAAAAATATACTAAGAAATTTTTACTAGTAGTCTCTCTTATATTTTTAATAGCTAGTGTTGTGATTTCAAAAGCTCTTGTAACTGGTGTAATTGCAAATTTAGAGTTTTCAGGATTGTACTATCTTTATACACCTATGGCAATAGTTGGAATTATTGCTTTTGTAGGGATGTCTATGCTTTTTAATAGCAATAAAATATTCCTATGGATTTCAACAAATACACTTATTATTTTTGGTTTGCATCAAATAATAATGGCTTATTTCGTGATATTTTCGTTGAAATTGCACGGAATGTTTTTGAGCGAAAATGCTGAAGATTTTGCGATTCTGTACAAAATTCTTTCAGTGATATTCGTTATTCCTTTAATAATTCCCTTCAAAATTATTTTCAATAAATTGTTTCCAAAAGTTTTTAAGGCTTAGAGGCATTTTATATATTCACATTTTCATTATAAATATTCGTTAAGTATCCATAAATTGCATTTGACACGATTTGAAAAAATACGAAAACTTATGGGTGAAATATGTCGAAAATTCTCAATAAATCGTTTTTAGTAATGCTTGCGTGCGTTGTAGACGGTTTGTGGTCGTATGTAGATAAAAAGCTATATTTAAAAAATAACGCACACTTTTTCGATATGTTTTTTTGTGTGCATATATCAAATCAGAGAATTCAACTATGAGTAATTCAGGATTTATTATTCAAAAAAATAAAGACATACGTTACGACTTTATTGATATTCTAAAATCTTTCGCGATATTTTTTGTTGTGGTAGGGCATTTGTATATATCTGAAAAATTGAATAATTGGATATATTCATTTCATATGCCTTTATTTTTTATGATTTCAGGATTTCTACTCAAACAAAAGCATCTTGAAATAGCACCTTTAATGTTTGTGAAAGAACTTTTTCTTAAATATATTATTCCTTATTCTATATTCTTTTTAGGAGCATATCTTTTTTTAGGGATGGGTTTAAATAGAATAGTATTTTATTATTTTTCAGGTTTTGCAGTTTTATGGTTTTTGGCTGCATTGTTTCTTTGTCGTATTTACATTCATATTTTATTAAAATTTTTTAATAAATGGATTCTTTTATTTTTTTCATTATTACTATCTTCATTCGTTGTTTGTTATCCAAATTATTTTAATGCTACAATGGTTATAAGAGTTAGTTTTGTTGCCTTTTTCTTTTATTTATTTGGATTTTGCGTAAAAGACTATCTGAAACCAACTGAATATAATAAGAAAATCTTAGCATTAGTTACGATTTTTACATTAATAATTTCAATTATTATTTCGCAGACTCTTGTTTCAGGAACTATGAATAATTTAGAATTCAGTGGTGCTACATTTTTATATATTCCATTTTCTTTTTTTGGAATAATTTCTTTTGCAAGTTTGTCTATGATTCTAAAGATAAATAAACTGTTTTTATATTTGTCAAGTAGCACACTTGTCATTTATGGAACGCACTCTTTCTTTTTGAGAATCGTTCGTATGGTGCTTGAATCATTACATAAAACAATTTTCAAATCAGAGCTAGCATCTTGGGGGATATTATATGCAGTAATCGCTGTGATCTGCGCATTTATATTAGCTATGCCTGCTAAATATATTCTCAATAAAATTTTCCCTAGAGTGTTTAAAGGATAATTCGTATAAGAAAATTTCTTACAACTTGACTATTTTATACGATAAAATAGAGTTTGGAAATGAGAAATATAACCTATATGATGGTGTTGTTCATTGGCTCTCTCTTAATAGCTGATGATTTTTACAAGTATACAAATTACGACCCTGTCTCGGAGGAGGCAAAAGTAAATTATGCAGATTTTTTAAATCCTAAGCAAGAATCGCGCATAGCATCTTGGTGGCACTGGATGGGCAGTAAAATCACCAAAGATGGTATAGAAAAAGATTTAGAAGCTTTCAGAAAAAACAATTATGGTGAGCTTACAATTTTTGGAATAGTAGGGCATCATGGCAACAATTTTGGAGACGAAGAAAAAGAAGTTTATTTCAATTCTCCAAAGTGGTATGAAATGGTAAAACATACTTTTGAAAAAGCATCAAAGTTAGATTTAAAAATAGGATTCCATAATTGCCCAGGATGGAGTGAAGCAGGGGGGCCTTGGATTAGTCCAGAACAATCAATGCAAACGCTCACTTGGTCTATACAGACTTTGAAAGGCGATGGAAAAAATCATAAACTTTCCTTAGAAAAACCGTCTTGCAAACGCGATTATTATAAAGATATCGCAGTTGTTGTGTGGAAAACAAAACGTGCCCCAAGTTTAAAAATGCACGAAAATTTAGAAAATATTTCAAGTACAAACACAGCAGCCAAAACTCCTACACAAAGTCAAATGAGCGATATGCTAAACAAAGGTTTACGTTCGTCTCTTCTAGATTTTCGTTCTGATTTAGAAAAAACTGACCCAAATTATCTTGAATTTAAAAATAATAAAGGAGCATTTCCTGCTGGTTTTATTTTGAAATTTAAAGAGCCATTTACTGCAAGCTCTCTTTATTTTGGAACTATTTTTAAGCACGAATTTCCAGCCGAGCTTTATTTAGAAGTTTCTGATAACGGCAAAGATTTTAGAAAGATAAAAAAGCTAGAATTAAATACTTCAGATAATCTTGTTCAGTTTGAAAAAACTACGGCTCAGTATTGGCGTGTAGCACGCTATCATTCAAAGAATCCAAGCCACTTAGCGCTGATGGGTGCTGTTGATGAGAGCTCTTTATTTGCAACAGGTTTTGAACTTTTGCAAGATGGAGAAATTTCAAGATTCTTTTCGCCTATTCCTGATTTAATTGTAAAAAGCGCTCAAGGTTTCAACACGAATTTGACTGTTAGATACGCTGACAAAGATGCAAAGATTGATGTGGTCGATATCGATTCTGTACGTGTTTTCAAAAAGGCAGTTAAGGAAGATGGCATCTTTGAAATTGATTTACCAAACGATTCTTCCTATTACGCTGTAATGCGCTTAGGTTGCACTACAACAGGTCATCAAGTTCTTCCTGCGCCTAAGGGTGGTGAGGGTTTGGAAGTCGATAAAATGTCTGCAAAACACGTCAAACATCACTTCGATAGCTACCCGCAAAAAATGATAGATGTTGCAGGAGAATACAAAGATTCTCTCGGAACTCTTCTGACAGATTCTTGGGAGTGTCACGTTCAAAATTGGACAGAGGGATTTGACGAAGAATTTTTAGATATCAACGATTATGATTTCTTTAAATTTATTCCAGTATTTGCAAATGAAACAGTTGCTAGCGTTGCATCGAGCGAACGATTTTTGAATGATTTTAGAAATACAACTTCAAAATTAGTACATAAAAATTTCTACTCAGTAATGCAAGAAAAGGCTACTAAAAATGGCATCACTTATGAACTAGAGCCTGCCAAAGATATTTTCTTGATGAATCATATCGACACATTTTTGATTCCAGATATCCCTATGGACGAAGTCTGGCAAAAGCCTCGCGATCCAGAAAAAACGGATTTATTACGACTCGATTGGCAACGTTATTATCCAATAAGTGTGGCTCATATAATAGGTAAGCGTAGAGTTTCTTGCGAATCTGGAACTTGTAATAATGGTGAGTGGGCACATACTCCTTGGACGACAAAAGGAACATTAGATTCTATTTTGTTTTTAGGATTTAATCGTATTGTTTTGCATACAGGAGTCCATCAGCCAGACGATTCTTTTCCAGGGGTTCAGCTTGGAACAAATGGTTTAGACTTTAATAGACATATGACTTGGTGGGATTATTCTGGTGACTATTTTCAATATTTAAATAGAATGCAATATATGCTTACTCAGGGGGGATTTGAGAGCGAATTTCTCTACTTGTATGCAGACGCTGTTCCCGCGGTGCCATTGGGTTGGCCAGAGTTTAAAGACAATGGATTTTCTTTTGATTTAGCAAATGGAACAATAGTTCAAAACTTTTTAAGAGTTAAAGATGGTCGAATTATTACTCCTGGAAAAATGAGTTATAAAGTTTTGCAAATTTCAAATAACGAACACGCACGTTATAAGTTAGAGACTCTTGAAAAAATTAAAGAGCTTGTCGAAGAAGGTTCTGTCGTTTCAGGTTTTAAGCCAACTTACGACAACTTATCAAATATCGGTGGAGAGAAATCGCAAGCGCGTTGGGTGGAAATTTGCAACGAACTTTTTGGCGATGGAACTAAAAAAGAAATCACACTTGGCAAAGGAAAAATTTTGGTAGGCTACAATACTCAAGAAATTGTTGATGCGTTAAAAATGATTCCTCAAGTTACTTTTCCAAATGGCGATGCTCAAAAATTTGTTTGGATAGAACGCTCACATAAAGAACAAAATGTTCGCTGGTTCTTATTAAGAAACGACACTTTTGATGAACAAAATACAGTAATTTCTTTTAAAGCACACGAGAGCGCTGTTCAAATTTGGAATCCAGAAACAGGTGAAAAAATAGATGCAAGTATCTACTCTCAAAACAATGGTAGAACAGATGTAGCATTAGCATTTAAGCCAGCTCAAAGCTTGATAGTTATGTTCGATTCAAAATCAAGCCCTCAAAGAGCTGTTGAAGTTTTAGAAAATGGAAGACAAATTTTCCCAAGTTCAGGAGCTTCTTTAGATAACACAAAAATTTCTGAAAATTGGGTAATGTATTTTGAATGCAATACAGATTTTAATGATGAAACTCAGCGTAATTTTATAATCACTCCTGAAAGAATGCATTTGAGAATGAATGATAATCTTCAATCTTGTGCTTCGCTTGATATAGGTAAAAATTATATTTTTATTTTTGAACACGGTGCAAATATGTTCAAAAAAGTTTTGGAGTATAAAGGAGATGTTCCAAAAAATTCTAAGATTGCCTTGGTCTATAATGATAATGCTCCATCTATTTTCTTGAACGGAAAAATTGTTGCTAAAGGTGAAAAGTCATCTCGTATCGTGCACCCTGCAACTGGCAATATATCTGGCTTTAAAGGCAAAATTCAGTGCTTTAATGTTGTGGCTAAAAATCTGTCTGCTGAAAAAATCGATGAGCTTTTCATAGATACTAGTAGCCAAATTAAAACAATTTCAAATCGCATTGTAAGTAAAGATGGAAAACTTTTTGCAGAATTTTTCTCTGATGCAAAAATCGATTGTGTTTTAGCTGACGGAAAAAAAGTTTCTGCAATTTCTTCAAAAGAAAATATCTTTACACAAAAAGTAGAAGGTCCTTTTGAAGTGTTTTTCGATGAAAAATTAGGCGGTCCAGAAAAAGCTACATTTAAAAAACTTAGTGATTGGACTGAAAATTCTGATTCGAAAATCAAGCATTATTCAGGTAAAGCAGTCTATAAAAAGAATGTGAAAATTCCTTCTCTTGTTAAAGAGCAAAAAATTTATCTTGAAATAGATGAGTTTTATGATGTTGCAGAATTATCTATAAATGGCAAAAAAGTTGCGCAAGTTTGGTCGCTTCCTTTCTTTATTGATATCACTGATTTTATTAAAGAAGGTGATAATCTATTAGAAATCGGTGTTGCCAATACTTGGGTGAATCGCTGTCTTTATGATGCTACTTTACCTAAAGAAGAGCGTATTACTGCTTCTCCTACAATGCAATTCCATTATCCTGATTCTCCTGAAGTTAAAACTCCAAGACCTTGGAAATATGGTGCATTAAAATCAGGACTCATTGGCGATATGAAAATTATTTCTTCTCAAATTGTTGAATTGAAATAATGAAAAAATCCCGAATAAAACTTGCTAAAAACTTGATTTGTTCGGGATTTTCTGAATCATAGTATCTATGGAAATCATAGATTTTGAAGGCGCAAAATTATATAAGTGGAATATCGGTGCTTCCACATTTTTAGCTAGTCCCTTACGTGGAGCTAGGTTGATGAATTGGAATTTGTCTATGGCAGACGGTTCTGTGCGCGATGTTATTTATTGGCCAGAAAATGCTCCGATGGGTGAAGGTTTTCCATCTGTGCGCGGTGGTAATCCTATTCTTTTTCCTTTTGCAGGACGCTCTCATTTAAAAGGAGAGCAGGGCAAGTGGAAAACTAAAGACGAGCGCGTTTTAGATATGCCTCAACACGGATTTGCACGTCAAAGCGATTTTGAATTAATCGATACAAATGATTTCGGATTCACAGCTCGCTTGATTCCTAATGCTCAAGCGATGGTGAGCTATCCATATAAATATGAATTTTTGGTAAAATATAGATTCTCTCAATTTTCTTTTGCTGTTGATTTGCAATTGAGTAACAAAGATTTGGTAGATATTCCAATGTGTGCAGGGCATCACTTTTATTTCAGACTTCCTTGGCATGACAACGCAACACGTAGCGATTACACTATAAAAATAGATGCAAAAAAGGCTGCGACTCACTTACCCAATGGAGAGATTTCTCCTGTTGCATTTGAAAAAGAATTTGATTTCGGCGATGCATCTGCAATCAATAGGTTACATTATAATTTGAAATCTAACATAGTTAAATTCGGTTCAAAAAATGGCGAAGAAGATATTTCTATTACAATCGGCAATTCTCCGCGCCCTGAAAAATACGAGACGATTGTTACTTGGTCTGAAAGTCCAACAGCGCCATACTACTGCGTAGAACCTTGGATGGGTTTGCCAAATAGTGCTGAACACGGAATGGGTTTATCGTGGGTAGCTCCTAGCGAATCGAAAGTTTTTTCAACAGAAGTTTCTTTGCTATAATTGTAGCAAAGAGAGAAATTTTATAGACCTAGATTTGGTGATAATTTTAAATTATCATTTTGACAGTTTTCAGAATCTATCCAAGCTGCAAAAGCAATCATAGATGCATTGTCTCCGCGATGTTCTTTGTCTGCACACAAGAATTTTACTCCGAAAGTTTTTGATAGATTGTCGAACTTTTGTCTTAGCAAGGCATTGTTAGCGACACCACCGCTAAGGCCTAAGCTATTGTATTTTTTTTGCTTTAAAAATCTCAGAGCTTTTTTCTTCAACTGTTCGATAGCAGCGTATTGATAGCTCGCACAAATGTGTGGAAATTCTGCTTTGATTTCTTCAGGCGAAAGTTTATCGAGAAAATATCTTAGGCTTGTTTTTAATCCTGAAAAACTGAAAAACTCATTATCGCTTTTTGGGAAGTTGAATTTTTTATAATCGCCTTCAAGTGCGTATTTTTCTAGCATCGGCCCTCCAGGGTAGGGAATACCCAAAAGTTTTGCACCTTTATCTAAAGCTTCACCTGCAGCGTCATCAACAGTTTCAGACAACAAAGAAATTTTTAAATTTTCATCAATTTCAATAAGCATTGTATTTCCGCCAGAAACAACGAGTCCTAAATGTGGCAAAAGTTTTTCTAATTCTTCTGCAAAATTTTCAGGAGAATTTTTATGAATATTTATAAAAGGCGAAAATGTGTGTCCGCGTAAATGATTCACTCCGCGTAAACTTTTTCCACTCCAAATTGAAATTGCATTTGCGGTGCACATTCCCATCGCAAGACAGTTTGGTAGTCCTGGGCCAGATGTAACTGCAATAATGTTTGCATCATTTAAATCAAAAGGAATTTGCTTACAAAGTTCGGGGAGTTTTTTAAGATGCTCTGTGCTAGCTAAATCAGGAACTACGCCACCATAGATGCTATGTAAATCTATTTGCGAATGAATAATCTCAAAGAGTATTCCTTTTTGAGAATCAAAAAAAGCTAATGCAGATTCGTCGCAAGACGATTCTACTGCAAAAATTTTCTCGTGCTTAAAATACATTTTACGCTAAAGATTTTTTATCTATTCCAATCATATTGCCTCTAGTTCCGTATGGCAAAGTAGAATCGTAAAGTTTATCTAGATGCCCATTTTTTCTGAATGAAAATGAAGATGTTTTACTTACAATTATATGTTCAATAAAATCTACTTTTAACACTCTGCAAACGGAAGATAATTCTTTTGTAAAGCGTATGTCTTCTGGCGAAGGCTTGCAGTTTCCGCTAGGATGATTATGTGCTAGTGCAATGCTTGAAGCACCGTAGCGCAAAGCAATTTCTGCAATTTTTCTTATTTCAACATTTGCAGAATTTACATTGCCTTCTAGAAGACGAATTGCACCGCATTGTAATATATGCAATTGTGAATCAAAGCATACCATTTCAAGAATTTCGTTTTTTTCTGTCGCAATTCTTGCTTTGAAAAACTTAGTTAGTTTTGCAACAGTATCTAAAGATTCATCTGTTTCGCTTAGCGATTCTTGATGGTGTCTTGCGATGCAAGCACGTAGGATTTTCATTGCACAAAGAGCACTTTCGCCAAAGCCTTTTATCGAAAGTAATTCTTCATCCTTTGCATTTAATATTCCATTTATTGAAATGTGTTTTAAAAGCATTTCCTTTGCAATTGGCTTAACATCTATTCTTGGGATACACAAAGATAATAACAATTCAATTAATTCATAGTCTGCAATACTATCTGCACCACCTTTTAAAAAGCGTTCTCTAAGGCGTGCACGATGACCAATGTTATTTGATTTTTTTTCTGCTAATTTTTTTTGCATATAGGAAAGTGATTAATGAAGTGTGAGCCTGACAACTTTAATGAATTTTTAAAAGCACAAAGCAAATATTCTCTAGCTAATGAGCAAGAATCATAAATATTTTTTCCTAATGCAAGATTTGCGCAGATAGCTGCGCTAAGTGTGCAACCGCTTCCGTGAGTATCTATATTTTTGATGCGTTTAGAATTCCACGAAAAGAGTTTTCCATTTTCGCAAAGCACATCGCAGATTTTATCTGATTCTAAATGCCCACCCTTGAGTAAAACTGCGCATTGAAATGTTTTTTGCAGTTCAAATGTAGCATCTTTCATATCAGTGATTTTGCCTTTATTTAAGAGTAGTTGAGCCTCATCTAGATTTGGAGTGAATATACTAGATAATGGAATTAAATTTTCTTTTAATGACTTTACTGCGCTTTTTTCTAGAAGATTTTTCCCGCTAGAAGAAATCATTACAGGGTCTAAAACAAATTTTATTTCACGATTTTTTTCTGCAAAAGAAGCAAGAGTATTTATCAACTTAGCATTAAAAAGCATTCCGCTTTTCATAGCTTTTGGTTTATAGAATTCATTTACAGTTTCTAGCTGGTCTTTCAGGAAATTTTCTGAGCAAGCAAATATAGATTTTACCTTTTTAGGGTTTTGTGCTGTTAGGGCAGCGATTGCTGTTGTGCCATAAACTTTGTGTGCAGCAAAGGTCAGCAAATCGGCTTGTATTCCAGCATTGCTACCTGAATCACTACTTGCTACGCTAAGCGCTATGGGAATATTTTTTATTTTTCCCATCGCAATTATACCTCAGTAAATACGCACGAAAATAGAACTGCAAAGAAATGCATAAATGTTCCTAACAAAACAAAAACATGCCAGATTGCATGCGTATAATTTTTGCTTTTTTGCATATAAAAAAAGATTCCGGAAAGATAAAATAATCCACCTATGAAAAGAAATACTATAGATGTAGTAGTAAGTAGTGGAAAGAAGTGTTTTGATACTACAAGCATTAGGCAGCCCATCGCTACATAGAGCAATATAGACCAAGCTTTAGTTCCATTAGCTTTTAAGCATAATTTTAAAATAGTGCCTATAATAGCAAGAGTCCAAATCAAATAAAAAACAGTCCAGCCAATAGGCGTACGCACATTCGTAAGAATAAAGGGCGTATATGTGCCTGCTATCAAATAATAGATAGCTATGTGGTCTAATTTTTTTAGTATAGGTCGAACTTTCGGACTTTGAACTATATGATATGAAGATGATGCTAAGTACATCACAACAATACTAAAGCCAAATATAGCGCAAGATGCTATGCTCCATGCGTCGCCATATACGCTAGATAACGTGACCATTACGCTTAATGCAGCAATCCCAAACAGTACGCCAAGTATGTGAGTTGCTGCATTTAAGAACTCTTCTTTGTTTGAATAATTTGCCATAACTTAAATTTCACCCAAAGAATACATAAGCTTTATTATTGTAGTCAATTATATTGCAAGAAGCTCCGTATAATTGTGAGATATTTTCTTTAGTGATAAAATTTTGTGCATCGATTTTCGGAAAAACTTTTTTGTCTTTGATTGCAATAACAGTGTCCGCATAAGAGACAGCAAGGTTAGGGTCGTGTAATATGGCAATTACGGTACAACCTAGCTTTGAAAGGGTTTTCGCGCTATTTAGAATCAAGCAACTATGATATGGGTCTAGCGAAGCAGAGGGCTCATCTAAGAGCAAAAGTTTACCTTGCATATCTTCTGAATAAATTTGTGCGATAGCTCGAGCTAATAGAACACGTTTTTTTTCTCCGCCAGAAAGGTTGAAAAAGCTACGATGTTCGAATCCATTTAAATCGCAAAGAGCTATTGCGTTTTCGTATGCAGATTTTTTTTCTGTAAAAGAATCGTTGCGAGGGAAGAGTCCTAGATTCAAAATTTCTTTCACACTGTAATTAAAAGAAAGATAATTTTCTTGTTCAAGAAATGCGCGATGTTTTGCGAGTGTTTGTGCAGGCAGATTCTTTAAGTTTTGAGAGTTGAAAAAAATCTCTCCGCTATTTTGGATGAGCGTTGCGCCTATCAATTTCATAATAGTGCTTTTGCCTGCGCCGTTGGGTCCTAGTATCGCGCAAAACTCGCCCTCAGAAATTTCAAAATTTACATCTCTTAAAATTTCGTGATTGCCGTAGCTGAAATTTATGTTGCTTAACTTAATCATTTTTTCTGAATCTAAGAATGTAAGCAAAGAAGGGCGCACCAATGAAGGCTGTGATTACGCCTATAGGCACAGGATCGGTAAAAGAATGACTGCGCGACAAGATATCTGCACTAGTGATTATAAGAGCTCCGCCAAGAGCCGACAAAGGCAGTAATAGTCTGTTGTCAGAGCCTGCGATAGAGCGCATTATGTGCGGAACGATGAGTCCTACAAATGCAATAGTTCCGCAAAGAGCAACTGATATTGATGTCAAAGTTGCAGCGCAAATTGCAATTGAAAATTGTAGTCTTTCAACATTTACTCCACTATAAAATGCTTGAGACGTTCCTAGTGAAAGTAGGTTCATAGCTTTTGCATTTCTTATCAAAAAGAAAAATGCAGGCACTGCGAATATCAATGAAAATAAAATTTCTGTCAGCGAAGAAAATTCTAAGCTACCAAGACTCCAGAAAATAAATCCTCGCATTCCGCTTTCGCGCATAGCGTACATAGAAAACGCTACGATAGCACCGCAAAAAGCATTTATTGCAATACCTGCAAGTAGAAGTGATAGAGTTGAAATCTTGCCATCTAATCTGCCTAAAAACCAAACGCAAAAGTATGCCAAGAGACCAAATGTAAATGCAAAGATTTGCATTCCGAAAATGAATCCGCCAAAAAATGTCATATAGCAAACGGCTCCAACTGCCGCGCCTGCGGATACTCCTGTAATAGAAGGATCAGCTAGTGGATTTCTAAAAAGACTTTGCATAGCCAATCCTGCGCAGGCTAATGCACTTCCACTAAGAAAGCCTACAAGGAGCCTTGGGATTCTTATTTTTTCTAAGATTAAAACTGCTGTTGGGTCGAGGTTTTTAGAATCGAATATGTACGTAAAGATATCTTTGAACGCAACATCGGATGATCCGAAAGACAAAGAGATTGCCGATACTATCGCAAGCAGCAAAAATAAAACTAAAAAGACAAGCTTAGATTTAACGCCTACGTGGTCCATAGCTGCGCATAGGGGCAGGGCGTGGAGCGTCTTCATTCTTCATACGGTAAACGATACGAGCTTTCTCGATATCTTGAGGAGTCATCTCCATCTTTACTCTATCTCCCGTAGTGAGCTTGATAAAATTCTTGCGCAATTTTCCTGAGATGTGCGCTAACACTTGATGTCCATTAGTCAACTCCACCCTGAACATTGTTCCAGGGAGAACTGAAATTACTTTGCCTTCAACTTCTACGCAATCTGCCATATTTTATTTAGTTATTGTATTATCCGACTAATTTGTGTTTTTTTATCAAGTATAGTCAAGCACATAAAGTTATGGATAAATATTTTTCTGAGTGTCCTTTCGAGCCGTTATACCCGTCTGAGTTAAATCAAGACGATATTTACTATATGAAAAAGGCGTATAATCAGGCTTTGAGAGCGTGGAAATTGGGCGAAGTTCCAATAGGCGCAGTGATTGTTTTGCAAGGAAGAATCATAGCAAGTGCGCACAATTTAGTTGAGCAAAACAAAGATGCATCGGCTCATGCAGAGATGCTGGCGATAACGCAGGCTTCATCTGTGATAGGCGATTGGCGATTGAATGAAGCAACATTATATGTAACAAAAGAACCTTGTCCGATGTGTTCAGGGGCTTGCATAATGAGTCGAATAGGACGTGTTGTCTATGGCTCTGCTGACAAAAAAATGGGATTTTTAGGAGGCGCAATAAATATCAATGAAGTAAAAACTTTGAATCATACATTGCAAATTACTTCTAATGTTTTAGAAGAAGAATGCACTTCTTTGATTCAAGCTTTTTTTGAAATGAAGCGCGCCTTTGCTAGTGAGAACAAAAAAATTGCAGACACAAACATAAATACAAATGGAATATAGAATCCATATTTTGTGTAGAATGATTTTTTGTTTATAAAATTTTTGTTAAAATAAATATCCATATATCCTGCGCCTCTAAAGTAAATAGAGTTGTTGTCGTTTAGCATTGGGGAAGGGCGCATAGTTTTGAATGTGTATGGATTTAAATGTGCACCAGAATCGTTTGTTAAAATTACAAGAGGTTTTAGTTTTGTTGAGCCATCCCAAATATTATTATCAACATCGCGCAAAGTAATTGTAGGGAACATTTTGCCGTGTTCGTCAAAGGCGCAAGACATTCCATTATTGGAAGAACGCAATAAAACTTTTCTGTTTGAAACCGCTTGGAATGCGCTATGAGAGGCGTGTTGATATGCTCCGCCTTCTTCTCCATACCAAGAGTCGTTAGTGCAAACAAAGAGGAAGTCAGGTTCTTTTGCAGAGATTGCTCTACCTAATTCTGGAAAAGCATCTTCATAACAAATCATAGCTCCAACTTTATAATCTTTGTTGGCAACTTGAATATTTAATGGATAATGGAAATCGCCTTTTTCCATATTTCCAATAGGTACAACTTTTTTCAAAAACTTGCACCAAAATGGCAAGTACTCGCCGAAAGGAACTAGATGCAATTTTGAATAATACTCATCAGCTAATCCTGTTTTTTTAGATATAAAAAATATAGAATTTTTCCAAAGATAAGAATCATCTTTTTCGAGGCGTGCCATATTGCCAATTAGCATATCAGCATTTGTTGTGCGTGCGATATCTTCTACAAAAAGCTTTGTGTAGTCAGAGCCAATGATTGGCAGTACAGGTGGAGTTGCAGCTTCTGGCCAAAGAATTAAATTTACATTTGCTTCTTTAAGACCAAGTGAAAGTGCGCTGATAATTTCAAAATTTTTATCTACACTTTCTTTATCCCATTTTTCAAATCCGACAAAATTCGTTTGGATGCAACCGGCTCTGAATGCGTATTCAGAGTCTTCTGCTTTTGGAGCATCGTTCAAAAAGAACAAAAGATTTGCTAAGAAAACAATAATCGCAAAATAAAATTCTACACAAAATTTTGATGTAGGTTTCGTATTTGAAATTCTGGATTTATGATAACGCCAAATATGTAAAGCATAATTTGCTAAACCCAAATTGAAAATAATTATGATAAAAGAAATTAGATAAACTCCGCCAATAGATGCGCTTTGAATAAGTACAATATTTTTGTATTGGCTATGCGCTATAAAACACCAAGGGAATCCCGTGAACATAAATGAGCGCAAGAATTCTAGCGTTACCCAAATAGAGGCGGTAGCTATCATTAGAAAAATTCTTTTAGAAAAACTATCTCCAATTTTTGCAAAGAATTTTGGAATCAATAAAAACCAAGGCGCATAAAATGCCGCAATTGCAGTAGGTAAGAGCAATAAACCTATATAACCCATTGGTGGATATACGTGTCTCAACCAAATAAGTATTGCGACCCAAACCAATGCGCACATCAAAAAGAGTTTGAAAAATCTTTTTAATGAAATCTCAGAATCTCTTTGCGCAAGCAATATTGGTACTAGAAAGAACCAAGCTATCTCATTTATAGCAAATGGGTCAAAGCAAAGAACCCATAGCACTGCGGTCAAGAAAACACAAAGAATTGAAATGTATTTTTTTAGCATTTTTTCTTTGTGTTTTATTTACTTATTTTTTTAAGCGCCAACCTTCGTTTTCAATAAGCTCTTGAGCTTTTTTGAATTTCAAAGTTTGTTCTTCTGGACCGCGAACAATTGTTACCATTTCATTGCGTCCTATATTTGGTAGAACAGTTTTTACAGGGGCAACCTTAGGTAAGCTAATTGATTTACGTGGAGTTGCTTCTCCATCTTGAGGACCTATTGCAACAGCTTTGTTTTGAATGCGCGCAATCATAGATTGCAAGACCTCTACGCTAGAAGCGCTTCTAAAAAGACCTACGCACAAATCGTCTCTGATTTTTTGTATGAGTGCTTCAAAGAAATTAAATGCTTCGCTCTTATATTCATTAAGAGGGTCTTTTTGTCCATAGCTACGAAGTCCGACGCTTTTGCGCAAGTCTTCCATTTCAGTAAGATGATCTTGCCAATTTTTGTCGATAGCGCGCAAAAGAACAAAGCGTTCGATTTCACGCAGAGCATTCGCGTCTTCAAGCTCGTCGCGCAATTTATAGAGTGCCATAATTTCATTCATTACTCTTTCTCTGATTTGTTCAGGATTTAGCTTCATCAAAGAATCCACTGTAAGAGTAATGGGGAATCGGCTTGTAGCCCAATTAACGAATACTTTTAAATCGTCTTCGTTCATACTTTGTTGAAGATTGCTGATTTTCTCGTGCAATTCTTCTGAAATCATAGACATTGTTGTCTTGCGTGGCTCATCAGTATGAAGGATGTCATTACGCATTCCGTAGATGATTTCGCGTTGCATATTCAAAACGTCATCGTACTGTAAAAGTCTTTTACGAGCAGAATAATTCTGACCTTCGCGACTCTTTTGCGATTGTTCGATTGTTCTATTTAAAATAGGATGCTCGATAGGGTCGCCTTCAGTGAAAGTTCTTTCGAGTATACGAGCAACAATTCCTGAGTTAGCAAAGAGTCTGAATAAATCGTCTTCAAGAGAAATCATAAAGCGAGACAATCCCTTGTCTCCCTGACGTGCACAGCGACCACGTAACTGTCTATCCACACGGCGAGAATCGTGACGCTCAGTTCCGAGAACGTAGAGTCCGCCGAGTTCTTCAACGCCTTCTGCAAGCTTAATATCTGTGCCTCTACCAGCCATATTAGTTGCGATTGTCACTGCGCCTTTTTCGCCTGCGCGCGCAATAATTTCAGCTTCCATAGCGTGATTTTTTGCATTCAAAACGTTATGAGGAATATTTGTTTTGCGAAGCATCCGGCTCAAAACTTCACTGTTATCGACAGACGATGTACCAACGAGAACAGGTTGTCCGCGTTTATGCGCTGCGATAATTTCGTCAATAGCAGCAGAGAATTTTTCGCGACGAGTTTTGAAAATAATATCATTTTTATCTACGCGAATGCAGGGCTTATTCGTTGGAATAGCCATAACATTTAACGAGTAAATATCGTGAAACTCTTGAGCCTCGGTCTCTGCAGTACCAGTCATACCAGAGAGTTTTTCGTAGAGTCTGAAATAATTTTGGATAGTGATAGTTGCGTAAGTTTTGCTTTCTTTTTCAATGTCTACACCCTCTTTGGCTTCGACAGCTTGATGCAAGCCTTCGCTCCATCTGCGACCATACATAATACGACCTGTATTTTGGTCAACTATATGAACTTTACCATCTTGAACAACATACTCAACGTCTTTTTCGTAGAGCGAATAAGCGCGGAGGAGCTGACTAATACAATGTATATTTTCAGAAACTTTTATATAGTGAGCCTCTGCATTTAGCTTTGCGCTTTGTTTTTGTTGAGCATCTAAATCGCTCTTAGCGTCGATTTCAACAAAGATAGTTGGCAAGTCTGGCAACATAAAAGCATTAGGGTCGGTAGGGTTGATTGCGTTTCTACCTTTTTCGCTTAGGTCGCTTTGATGTTGTTTTTCGTCGATAACAAAAAAGAGTTCTTCTTTAAACTTGTATCTATCGTTCTTGCGGAAGTCGGCAGCCATTTCCATATCGAACTTGTCGAGTTGACGGCGTGCAGAGCCTATTTCCATAAGTTGACGTAAAACTCTATTTTTTGGCATACCCATTTTGACTTGCCACAATTTCAAAATGTTGTCTTCAGACAAAGTTTCGTTTTCGTCAAAAGTTTTTTTGACGTCGGTTGCGAGCTGGTTACAAAGAGTAGTTTGCAAGCGAACAACGCGTTCGATAGCATGGCGTAATTCTTTGAAAGGTGCTTCGCGCTCTTCTTGAACAGGTCCAGAAATAATCAATGGAGTTCTAGCTTCGTCAATCAAAATAGAGTCAACTTCGTCTACTATACAAAAGTAGTGATTGCGTTGAACTTGTTGAGCAGCTGAACTTGTCATACCATTGTCGCGCAAGTAGTCGAAACCAAATTCGCTGGCAGTACCGTAAGTGATATCTGCAGAATATGCTTTAAGCTTTTGAGCATTATCTTGCATATTGTAAATCCAGTCAACAGACAGTCCTAAGAATTTGTAGATATAACCCATCCATTCAGAGTCACGTCTTGCCAAGTATTCATTGACAGTCACAAGATGGCAGTTTTTACCAGTGAGTGCATTAAGATACAAGGGCAAGGTTGCAACTAAAGTTTTACCTTCACCAGTTGCCATTTCAGCAATCATATTTTTGTGGAGAGCAATACCGCCTATGAGCTGAACATCGTAGTGAACCATTTGCCAAGTCAGCTGGTGGTCGCATACAGTGACTGTTTGACCACATAATCTGCGAGCTGCATTTTTTACGACAGCAAAAGCTTCAGGGAGGATATCGTCAGTAGTTTCACCGTTTTTAAGGCGGTCTTTAAATTCTTGAGTTTTTGCTTTCAAGCCCTCGTCGCTGAGTTGCTGATAAGCCAATTCGTATTGATTTATTTTTGCAACAATAGGGCGCACTTTTTTATAAAAGCGTTTATAGTGATTGCCTGCAAAAAGTTTAAATATTCGTGCTATCATAAATGTGTTTAATAATGTAAGCATATTGTTTTAAAAACTTTGCTTGAGCAACAAAAAACATCGCATAAAAAAATGCGATGTTTTAAAGGGAAATATGTGAATAAACCTAAGCTTTATTCAATCTGTCAGTCTCTTTCAAAACGTCTTCAGTTTGGTCTTTTCTAAACTTTAGGAGTTTTTCTTCAAAAGATTTGTCAGACAATGCAAGGATTTGCAAAGCTGCAATAGCCGCATTAACAGCACCTGCCTTGCCAACAGCAACAGTTAATACTGGAATTCCGCGTGGCATTTGAACAGTAGATAAAAGAGAATCTAAACCGTCTAAAGCCCAGCCTTTCATAGGTACGCCAATGATAGGCAGGTGAGTCATTGAAGCCAAAACTCCTGCCAAATGAGCCGCTCCACCTGCGGCAGCAATGATTACTTTTACGCCTCTACCAGCGGCCTCTTTTGCAAGAGTAGTTGCATAGTCGGGCGTGCGGTGAGCGCTTGCTACGTGTCTTTCATAGCCGATTCCAAAGGACTCGAGCTTTTTTGTGCATTCGCACATAGTGTCGTTATCGCTTGCGCTTCCCATTATTACTAAAACTTTTACTTCGTTCATTTATTTACCTTTTGCTGATGTTATAAAATCTTCAATGAAATTTTCTTTTCCTGCAACAATCAAAATGTCTTTATTCATAATGATATCTTTGCCTCCGGGAGAATTGAGTTTCTCATCGCCGCGTTGAATTCCCACAATGTTAATATTGTACATACGATTCAATGCTAAGTCTTTTAACGATTGATTTATGTATGGGCAATTTTCTTCAATCAAAACATAGTCTATAACGAATTTTGAATCGTCAAGAATATCTTTTGTGCTTGTGTCTATTGTGCTCAAAAGTTTACAAGCGGCATCATTTTGTTCAGGAGTGCCAAGCAAAATTACAGTGTCACCAGGGAAGAGCATTGTGTCTGGCGAAGGATTGTAAGAAGTGAAATGCTCGCGTTCGATTGCGTTAACAGAGGCTCCTGTAAGATTTCGGATTTTCAAATCTGCAATGCTTTTGCCTCTTGCCAAATGATTCTGTGCAATAGTCATAGCGTATATATCTATACTCCAAGGATATTTTTCTTTGATATCTTTTACAATAGATTCGCGTCTGTAATGCTCGTCGTTTTGCAAGTGCTCGTTGAAATTTTCAATGAAAGTATATTCTAATTTGTTGTGTAAAATGGCAAAACGCTTTTTGAAAATCATAGCAACAACAAAAACTACTAAGCAAAGAAATATCATTTTACTTGCGATAGGTAGATACTCTTTTGCCACAAAGTAATATACTGTTGAGATGCATAAAAAAAATGTTGCACAAATTATAAATTGAAAAATTTTACGTATTCTATTTTTCAAAATCGCACTTTGGTTGTTCGATTTTAAAATTAAATCAGTAAGATGCATCATCACTTTGTCTACATTATTCCAGATGCCAATCAAAGCGGGTAATACTGCGATACCAGTGATAATCCAAATCGCGGCATAAAGAATTTTCACATACTCAAAGTTATGTACAATTTCTAATTCTGAAACAATACTTGCAATCACAACAAATGCATTGCATAGCAAAAAATAAATTGTGATTTTAACAATAGGTCTTTTAGTGAGCTTAAAAAATGCATTTTTATTGAGGTTGTTTTTTGTAGCTAATAAAAACTTTTGATAAATTAGTACGAATTCTTTCAAGAATTTCGGAGAGCATTTTTGAGCTAATTTTTCTATGTTAGAAATCTGAGATGCAAATATTGGATTTAGGAAAATAGTTACAAATGCAACGCCCATTACAAGAGCCGATAGCTCAGAATCAACCGCATCCAAGCTTATGCCAAGAGCTGCTACAACGAAGGAAAGTTCACTTATTCTTGCTTTGTGTAAACTTGCAAGCAGAGAATCTCTTAGTGATGAACCGAATGCAAATGCACCAATTGTGCAAGTTAGTGTTTGTCCGAAAATAACAGCAATAGAAATCAATAGTATAGGCAACCACAAGTTTAGCATATCTATGGGATTAATTAGTGTGCCTATTGATACAAAAAATATTGCGACAAAAAATTGCCTGAAAGGATTTGTAATTTTTTCTATCTGCAAGGCAAGGGGAGTTCCTGCTAAAATTGAACCTGCCAAGAATGCACCTATTTCGACAGAAAAATTCATATGATTCGCAGCCTCGCTTAGTCCGAAAATTATTGCCAAAATAAACAGCATCACAGCTTGCGAGTTTGTAGATAAGCTAACTTTTTTCAGGATAGGCGGAAGCGCAATTTTTCCTACAACAAAAAGTGCTACAACAAAAGTTAAAAGTAAAAATATAGTCTGCCAAATATCACCTACGTGAACTTCTCCTCGAGTGCCAATTGCAGACAAAACAACTATCATTGTAACAGCAAAAATATCGTCTATAATAAGCATGCCTATTCCTAGGTGGGAGTAGGGCGCGTTGAGTTCACCTTTTGCTACTACATAATCCATAAAAATTATTGTAGAAGATAAACACAATATACCGCCTAAAAACAGACCTGTCATTTCTGAAAAGCCCAGCATTTTTGCGGAGAAAATACCAAGAATCATCATCAACACACACTGCAATGTTGTGGCTCCGACAGAAGGAGCAAATACTTTCTTTAGCTTATCTAGATTAAACTCCATACCCAAGAAGAACATCATAAACACTATACCAAATTCGCCAAGACGCGAAATAGTTTCGGATTCTCCCAGAGTGTTTGTAATAGGACCTAGAATTATACCAACAGTGATAAATCCTAGTAATTGTGGCATTTTGATTTTTATGCAAAGCCAAGTTGCAATAGCTGCAAAAACGATAATTAAAGTTAAATCTACATTTAGAGAGTTGTGCATAATTTATGGAGAAAAAGTTGCTTTATAATAACCTGAATCGAGAGTTTTAAATTTTTTTAAGCGAGAACTTAATTGATAAATTTCATCATCAACGCTTTCAATGCCTGAGCTGTTAGTTGGCAAATTTACAGATAAAGATAAGTCTTTACTAATTTCAAAATGCACATCAATGGGTGCCCAAAGAGAGTATGGAATATTTAGTTTTTCTTGAAACACTGCAATTGTTTTTCCTGTGTTTAAATCTATAATAGATACGTTTATTAAATTATCTATTGGTTTTTCTTCTGGTAAAGATTGAGTATCGAAAAATTTATAATTTTTGCGTAAATCATCTCTGAAAGAATACGCATAATTTTTTTCAAATAGATTTCCATTCAAAATTATATTTTTATAATTTTCTAAATTATTTGAATCTTTTGAAACTGCGTCTGACTGATACTTGTGAGAAAATAGAGGGGCGATTTGTTGATAGTTAAAAGCTGTGGGCAAGAAAATTGGGGTATAATCTAAAAGAGTTATTTGTTGAATAAACTCTGAATTATTTTCAGAAACAAAAGAAACAAAGTTATCTTGTCTAAAGCTGATACAATCTAGGTTTTTTGGACTCGGAGCAAAATAGATGAAGGTCAAAACAAAAGCAAATGCCAAGCTTGTTGACACTATCCATTGAATTATTTTTTGCCTCTTTAACATTATTGCGGTGGAATGTATGCTATTTGAACGCGCTCAAATCCTGCGTTTTTTGCGATTTGGCAGATATTCAAAAGATTTTGAACATTTGCATTTCTATCTGCTTTGACTAAAAGTTTTTGATTGGAAAATTTTTGATTTGCCATAAATTTTTTGAAGGCTTCAAAAGAATAAATTTTCCCTGCAAAGATAATCATATTAGTTCCTTGCAAGTGGAGTATGGTAAGCGATTCATCTATCAAACTACCGCTAGCTTTTTCTACATCCATTTGTGGTAGAGAAATTCCACCATTTAAATCTACGGGAAAACT
>JGI994J12354_10001559_pt1 | contig 23155 bp, 20 predicted proteins | sample IntmicLarv3ML3BL_FD_12354 | JGI IMG/M metagenome (IMG submission 12354) | reverse complement strand
GATATTTTTTACAGCTATATTATATGATTTAACAATGTTCGGATTCCCCCCTGTAACATTGCCCAATCGGAATTGTATGATACTATGCCAAGTTGTAAAAGTGTCTGTTCTCTCGGGTGCAGAGTTTTATACATATTGTGCAACATTACAGCTTTAATTAATTTTGTAATAAATCCGATGGGATTTCTAATATTGGGGATTTGTAATCGGACTGAATATTGTACGGTATGAAGTTATAACTATGGTGACACTATTTTGGTATAAGTATCTATAAAGGCATGAAAAAAACTTAGTAATATTTCTTCACCTCACAGTTATTATACTTTTTTAGTAATAGTTACTTTCTTCTTTGGTGGGGTGTCTTTCTTTAATGCTTTTTCATTTACATACTCTCTAAGCATACAATATAAAACGGAACAAAGGGGAACTGCAATTAGCATTCCAACAGGTCCGTATACATTTCCTCCAATAGTTACGGCGGTGAGAACCCATATCCCAGAAAGTCCAATTGATTTACCCACTACCTTTGGATAGATTACATTACCCTCAAATTGTTGCAGACATATAATAAATATAACAAATATCAGTGCTTGAGTTGGGTTTATGAGGAATATTAAGAGTGCACCGAAAATCAATCCTATAAAAGCACCAAACATTGGAATGAGCGCAGTTACAGCCATTAATGAGGAAATCATAAGAGCATATGGCATAGAGAAAATCAACATGCCTATATAACATAAAACACCCAAAATGACCGCTTCAGTACACTGACCCATAAGAAATTTTGAGAAAGTTTTATTTGAAAGCTTGGCAATATGGAAAATTTTATCAACCTTTTTTTCAGGGAGGAGAGTGTAGAAAATCCTTGTAAATTGGGCAATCAAGCGTTCTTTCCCTGAGAGCAGGTAAATTGCAAAGACAAGGCTAAGTACAAAGTTAAATATAGAAGTAAAGAGAGTTCCTGTGATGTCAAGAGTGGTGCTTATAATGGTTGGACTTTCATTTTTCACCCAATCCATCAAATCCTTTTCAATAAGTTCCCAGTTTATATTTAGGTTTTCAATAGGCTCAGTGGACATATGGAGCTGTTCTGCTATATTTACAGTGAATTGTTTTAAATTTTCCATATAGACTTCAAGATTGCCTATGAGAAGAAGTGCTGAATTCTTTATTTCTGGGATTATAAGAAGCAGAAGAATTATAAGAATTCCCCAAATCATTAAAAAACTCAATAATATACAGAGCGGGCGCCGTATTTTATTCCAAATTTTAAAGTTTCGTTTGGTTAAGAAAGCGAAAACCTTTTCTTCAAAGAAACGCATAATAACATTGAGTACAAAAGCAATACAAAAGCCTATAATGAAAGGTGAAATAATACCCATAAACCAACTGAATATGTCGATAATATTTGATATATTTTGACTTGCAGTGAAGAGCAGTATTGCAAAAGTTATAATTAAAAGGATTTTTGTAGTATTCTTTTTATTTAAATTCATAAAAATTACCCTTCTGAAACGTATTCATAAAAGATTATAACATTTTTTTGTATTTTATGATATATAATGAAATGGAATGTATCAGCAAAGAGGATGCGTATATGAAAAATATTATGCCTTTTATTATTATGTCCCTAAACGGAGATGTTACAGGCAATGGTGTACCCGATAAGGTGTATATTACAGGGGAGAAAAAGGAGGACAGCCCATATATTACCAATGTTACACTGCATGTCAAAAACGGAAGAACCGGCAAAACCATATCAGTAAAGCCGAGTATAAACGAAGGATATAATCCCACAATTTTTTTAGGTGACTTCACGGGAAATAAAGTACTTGATTGCCTATTGCAGATGGATTCAGGAGGAAGCGGAGCGACAACGTACGACTACATATATTCATTTGAGGGAAATAGAAGTAGGCTTATATTTGATTTTGAAAAATATAATAATGAGTTTTTGTACAAAATAAACTATATGAATTATTTCGGTGTTGAGGCGATAAGTTTTGAAAACAAAAATAAATATATAATTGATTTGGCTTACCGTGATGAAGAGTATCTAAGGCAGATATATAATGAAGATGGAACCTTAAAACAGCCGATTGAGGGATTTGTCAATCCGTTGAGTGCATTGTTTCCTATTGATTTAGAAAGAGACAGAATATATGAACTTATGGCGTTTCAGAAAATAGCAGGTCTTTACAATGCAGATGCATTGGGTTATTTTCAAAATATATTGAAATGGGATGGAGATAAATTTATCCTGTTTGAACAATATCTAGGAATTTTTGGAAGTGAAATAACATGAACAGAGGAGAAAGATTTTGAGAGTTAAAGAAAGATTTTTAAATTACACAAAATATAATACAGAGTCTGATGAAAAGAGTGGAAAGCATCCAAGTTCTGACGGACAGTTGGTATTCGCAGAGGAACTTGTAAAAGAATTAAAGGAAATTGGCATAGCGAACGCCTATTTAGATGAATTTGGGTATGTATATGCTAAAGTGCCAGCAACAAAGGATTTTGAAGATGTCAAGCCAATTGGCTTGATTGCTCATATGGATACAGCACCATATCCAGCAAAAGATGTGGAAAAGCGCACTAATGCTGTAATAAAGGCAAATTATGATGGTGAGGATATTGTGTTGAACGATTCGGTGACAATGAGGGTATCCGAGCACATATCACTGAAAGAACATATAGGGCATGACCTAATAGTAACAGATGGGAAATATTTACTTGGTGCAGATGATAAGGCAGGCATTGCGGAAATTATTTCCGCAATGGAAATTGTAGTAACAGGGAATTTGAATCATGGAGAAATATTTATTGCTTTTACTCCAGATGAGGAAATTGGGCAGGGAGCTGATGAATTTTCTCTTGAAAAATTCGGTGCAGATTATGCGTATACCGTAGACGGCGGCGAAATAGGAGAGCTTGAGTATGAAAATTTTAATGCCGCTGGGGTAAAGATTATAATAAACGGAGTGGATATACATCCGGGTGAAGCAAAGGGCAAAATGAAAAATTCCATGCTTATGGCAAATGAATTTATAAACAACATGCCGGAATTTGAAACACCATCAAAGACATCAGGATATGCCGGATTTTTTCATATAACAGAAATTTCAGGAAATGTTGAAACAACCGAGATTTCAATGATAATACGCGACCATGACAGACACATTTTTCAAGGAAGAAAGGAATTTATTGAAAAATTAATTACAAAGTTGAATAAGAAGTATGGAGAAAACACCTTTGAAATCGAAATTAAGGACAGCTATTATAATATGCGTGACATGATTTTACCACATATGTGGATTATTGATAAGGCAAAGGCGGCAATGAAAGAATGCGGAGTTGAACCAAAGATTGTTCCGATAAGAGGGGGAACGGATGGGGCGAGAATTTCTTATATGGGACTGCCGTGTCCCAATTTGTCAACAGGCGGAAGAAATTTTCATGGTAAATTTGAGTACATTTCAGTCCAAAATATGGAAAAAATGACAAATGTTCTTGTAAAATTGCTCTCTGTCAATTAAAATTAATGTTAATAAGTATTGGATGAAGAGGTTTTTTATATGTTTAGAGAGAGCGAAGTTTTAAATTATCTTTCTGGGATTTCGGGAGTTCCGATTGAAAGAGAGAGCAGGGAAACAAAGGTTCTAAACAAGCTTAATATGCTTAAACAGCGGCAATTTAACGAAGAAATTTTTGAAGAAATGTGTAAAATAGAAGATTTCTGTCGCGAAAATAATGTACGCCATTTCTTTGTGAAGGGACTTACATTGGCTCATCAGTTGTATGAGTGTCCTGAGGAGCGGAGTTTTGGAGATATGGATTTATTTATACATAATAAAGATTTGCTTAAATTTCAAGAATTTCTATTGCAGACTGGTTATAAGAATGAAGATAATGAAGAGCTTGATCAACACAGCGTGATTCGTCACTATATACCAATACATTTAAGTGCATTTAAAAAGGGAAATGTGTATCTTGAAATACACATCATGCCCTATTATATCAATACGGCTTCAAACGCATCACTGGGAAATGAGAAAATGGACGAATTTTTCAAAATGAAGGGCAGTGTAAGTATTAAAGGAATGGCTTTTACCGTGCCGGAGCCTGCGGCAAATGCACTCTTTCTGTTGGATCATTTTATAAAACATATTACATATGGAATTCGTCATAGAAGCCAACTTCGTGATGTGCGTGCGTCGGTTGATGTGGAATTGGACAAGCTGGATGAAACTGTATTTTTCATTGAAAAATATAATTTGTGCTTTAGTGATTTGCTTGAAGTTGCTTTGAAATATAATTCTGCTGCGGTACTCTGTTTAGCATATAAATATATAAAAGAGGTGTTTCCGTCTTTTAGGGATGATGCTTTTCAAGAGAATGAAATGGCGAAGCTTGTGGAGGAACAGGTATGTAAAATGCCGTTCTTAGATAACAAAATTACGGGTAAACTTTATGGTAAAATGCTCAAAGATGTTTACTTGAATATGGAGAATATAGCATATTTTGATGAATTGGTAAGTACTGTTGAAACTACACCGACTGTGTATTTAAAGGTTCCAAAGAAAGCTGATGGTGTGTGGCAGAAAATTTGGATTTAATACACTAAAGCCGAGTAATCGGTTTGGTACTCACTATTTACAACGGAATTTTGATGAGGTTACAGATGATTCGGTGTTTATTATGAATGGTGTTACCGATTGGGATGATAATGGTGTCAATTTCAGTGTGCTAATTAAAGATGAAACAACGCCTGATTATGATGGTAATTTGCTTGTATTTTATTTTTTTAGAGGTCTTAATTTGCCGCATCAAGTTAAGCAAATCTTTATAAGAATGCAGGAGAGTGCAGATGATACCAAGATTTATTATGATTTTATTCAAGAGGGTGTTGGGGATTGGCGATTTTTGAAAAATGTTTATTTTGCATCAATAGATCATGATTGTTATATGTGTTCGTTTAGTATACCTTGGGAAATACTTGGAATAAGACCTAATGTAGGTGAAAAATTGTTTTTTGATATTGGAGCGCTTAGAAAGAACAGGAAAACAGTATGGGATAGTGTTATAATGGGAAGTATCGACAGGTTGCAGGAGCCGTACTCGTTTAATATTCTTGAAATTGCGGAGGATTAAGTTATGGAAAAGTTTACCATTACACAGGAGGACAAGGTTCTTATTGAAGAGGCTCTAACGGTTTTGGAAAAGAATTATGATGGGAAATATCATATTGTGGGCGCCGCTTTAAGGTGCAGGAACGGCGCAGTGTATACAGGGATTAATTGTGATGGCATACATGGTTCTTGTGCAGAGTTTACTGCAATGGGTTCTGCGATAAAGGCAGAGGAGAGGGAGTTTGATACAATAGTTGCTGTACACAGGAAGGCAGTGAACAACTTGGTTGCGCCTTGTGGAAATTGCCGTCAGATGTTATTTGAATATTGCCCTGATATAAAGGTTATATTAAATGATGAAAATGGTGAGATTATAAAGCTGGGAATAAAAGACCTTTTGCCATATGCATATGTTGAACTGCCTGAATCTTAATTTGGAGATAATATAATGAATAAAAAAATACTTGGACAGATAGATATGTATCTTGGAGGTTTGCTTGCAAGACTTAATGATAATGAAAGCTCAAGTGAATTCTTACATATAAATATACAATTTAAATCGGGTACAAAAACTTACCCTGCAATGGTGAAGCGTGAAAATGAATTTTTCAAATGGGAATACAATGGAAGAACTGACTCAATAGGTTTGGAGGAAATCTCCAAGGTTGTATTGAGTGCTTGTGAAAAATATGATTCCGTGTCTCTTGATTTTGTTGAGAGGGCTAAGACAATTACCATTTCCGCGGATGAAAAACGCGTCAGAATGCTGTCAGAAACTGCTAAAACACAGATAGAGACAATGAAACGAAGTGCCGAAAATTCCCATATAGGCAACAGGGAGTATCTGATAAAAGCTGGTGAGGCGGACAGCCTTTTAAAGGCTATAGGGATTATGGCGCCAAATGGCAAAATCAAAAATGATATGATTAGAAAGTATAATCAGATAGACCATTTTGTTGAGCTGATGAATGCGAATCTGAAAGAGCTATGTTCAAAAACGGGTCAGATTACTGTGCTTGATTGCGCCTGCGGAAAGTCCTACCTTTCGTTTGTACTTAATTATTATATTGTGAATGTGTTGAGGAGGAAATGCCGTTTTATAGGAGTTGATTATTCGGAGACCGTTATTGAGGCATCTAAAAAGATGGCGGAACTTGGGTATACAAATATGACTTTTGTGAAGGCGGATTTAAAAGAGTTTACTCCTGATACGGGCATAGATTTGTGCATAAGCCTTCATGCATGTGATACTGCTACAGATATGGCGCTTGCTTGTGCAATGAGGAATGGCGCAGGTATGATTGTGGCGGTGCCCTGCTGTCACAAGGAGCTTTTAAGTCAGTATAATATACATGGACTTGAGCCGCTGTTAAGGTATGGGATTTTGAAAGCGAGGATTTCTGATGCTCTTACAGATAGCCTCCGTGCGAATTATTTGGAGGCTATGGGCTATGAAGTTTCGGTGGTTGAGTATATTTCACCGCTTGAAACTCCTAAGAATTTGATGATTAGGGCACTTAGGAAGGGCAAGCTTGATTATGACAAGCTTACTGCTTACTGGGATTTATGCAGTAAGCTGGGGGTTTCTCCTTCTCTGCCTGAGATGTATATCCCATAATGGTATATTGTGTAAAATATTGTAAACACTACCAGTAAAGGTGGTGTTTTTTATTTTAGTTAGTTTTTTCAGAACTATGATACTGTATGTGATTGTAATAATTGTTATGCGTCTTATGGGGAAACGCCAAATCGGTGAGCTGCAACCATATGAACTTGTGGTTGCGATAATGATATCTGATTTGGCGTCAATTCCAATGCAAAATACAGGGGTTCCGCTCCTTTCAGGTGTAATACCTATTTTGACAATACTTATGGTGCAAATATTGATATCACTCATCTTGTTTAAAAGTAACAGAGCAAGAAAAATCATAAGTGGTACGCCAGTAAGTCTTATAAAGGATGGTATTATAGTGGAGAAAAATCTTAATAGGGAGATATTTACATTGAGTGATTTGCTGGAAGCTGTGCGAATAGGAGGCTATTCTGATTTGTCACAAGTTCGGGAGGCAATTTTGGAAACAAACGGCGAGCTGAGTATATATGGTTACGATACCGAGCCCATACCCCTAAACATAATACTTGATGGTAAGCTAGCAAAGGATAATTTGGAACCAGTAGGAATTACTGTTGAAGAGGTGAAAAAACGTATTTCACAGGAGGGCGCAAAGGATATTTCGCAAATTTTACTTTGCTGTGTTTCAAAGGATAAATGGTTTATTCAGTTAAAGGGTGAAAAAGTCAGGGGGCTGAAAAATGTCGACAGTGAGTAAAAATATAATATTTATGATTTTGGTTATTTTTATAATTGTGGGCATTGAACTGAGCATAGCACATAGTCTTATGAAAAAGACTGAAAGTGTGATTGAAAGCACACAGGTTCTAATTACACAAATTGAGCAAGAGGAGTATATTTCTGCTAACGGGCAGTTGGCATTTTTGAAAAATATGTGGAAAGTTTATTCTTCTTCACTGTCACTTCATCTTGACCATTCAGTTATTGATAATATAGGAGCAGAAATTGATTTAATGGAAAATTTATTTAATACAGAGGAATATTCAGATACAATAGTCCGCTCAAAGCTTTTAATTTCAAAAATAGAAAATTTAAGGGGTTATGAAAAATTACTTATAAAAAATGTGTTTTGAAATTTTCTAGTGGGTACAAGGAACCAAAATGGTACCATGTCCCCATGAGAAAAAGAAAATATTAAGGTGAAAGCGGATTTGGATTGGTGTTTTGAGGGTTTGTGGGCTGTGGAAATTTTCTAGTGGGTACAAGGAACCAAAATGGTACCATGTACCCATGAGAAAAAGAAAATATTAGGGTGAAAGTGAATTTGGATTGGTGTTTTGAGGGTTTGTGGGCTGTGGAAATTTTCTAGTGGGTACAAGGAACCGAAATGGTGCCATGTCCCCATGAGAAAAAGAAAATGTTAAGATGAAAGTGAATTTGAGCAGCATTTTGAGGGGTTTGTGGGCTGTGTGGAAATTTTCTAGTGGGTACAAGGAACCGAAATGGTGCCATGTCCCCATGAGAAAAAGAAAATNTTANGGTGAAAGTGAATTTGGGTTGGTGTTTTGAGGGTTTGTGGGCTGTGTGGAAATTTTCTAGTGGGTACAAGGAACCAAAATGGTGCCATGTCCTTATGAGAAAAAGAAAATGTTAAGGTGAAAGTGAATTTGAGCCAGCATTTTGAGGGTTTGTGAACTGCACAAATTTTCTAGTGGGTACATCATTTGTGCAGTCATTGAAAATGGAGAAAATTAATATAGCTTAATTACTTAATATGAAATTATTGTAAACAAATCATATAGTGAAAATAAAAGTTGCACCACAAAAATATTTTTGATATAATTTATAAAACTAGACTTACAAATTCAGTCTTGAAGGGGGGCAGAATATGGATGATTTTTTCAACCGGAAAAATGATACTGCGAGTGTGAAGAATAATACTTCCGAACTGGCAGAATATTGCATTAATCAGGAAAAATACCTTGAGGCACTTATAATACTGAAAAATATCACGCAAGAGGACAGACCAGATATTTTTTTCAATACAGCACTCTGCTACATAAATGCGGAAAATTATGAAATGGCACTCACTTATTTGCTGAAAGCACTTCCCGCAGTTAAGAAATACACACCAGCAATGCCTGACGTTTTTAAGAAAAATTTGCCGGAATATGTAAAAATGAGGATCGCACAGATAGACAATAAAATGTACACCAAACCCATGAGCCTTGATTATATAAAAAAATTCACAGAAATCACAAAAGAAAATATAACATTAAATCTTATTGATATTTATTTGAAGCTTGGACTCGCAGACAAGGCCGAGGGTCTTTTAAATGCGCTTACAGGCGAAGAATTCACAGAATATAAAAGGGAGCGTAGTTAATTATGGATACATATACTTTAAAAAATCTTTATGAAGACAAGAAGGATAAGGCAGAAGCGCTTGAGGAATACCGTAAGTTTCTGGCTGAGGAGGACGGAGTTGAAAAATACAGTGAAGAATTGATATTTATTGCCGCGACTTTTGCACATCCAGAGGCAATGCAGTTTCTTATAGACTCAGGTATAAGCCCTGTGATTCAGGATAGATATGCTTTTACACCTCTTCACATTTTAGCAAAAAAGGATTACAGATATTATATTCCTGAGGAGAAAGATACCTATAAATGTGCAACCATTCTCCTTGAAAACAGAGTGAGTGCGTTAAGGAAAGATGAAAATGAGTACATGACTTGTTACCATTATGCGGCAAGAACAGGAAATTATGAATTTGTTGAAGCACTCAAGGATAAAAATGCAAAGCTTGATATGACTGACAAAAACGGAAATACAGGTATACATCTTGCTTGCGATTATGTAAGGCATCAGATAGGCTTACAGGAGTTGAGAGAAAAAGCATATGAAAATGAAAAGAAAATCTATGATTCATATACAGAAGAGGATAAAGAAAAGCAAGACTATTATAAAGGTCAATGGGTAACCTATCCGGAGGCGCGTCTTGGAAAAATGAAGGACATCGAAGAAGAAATAAAAGAATACGATGAAAAAATAGAGACATTTTTCAAAACAGTAAAAGCCTTTATTGAAGGCGGTGTGGACCCTGATGAGAAAAATAATTATGACCAATCTGCATGATGTGGCGGTTAAGAGTAAAGCAAAGAAACTTGCGGCATACCTTGATGGAACATATACAGAGGGTGACGATGATTTGGCGGTTTCTGCAGGGGGAATGAGCATTTTTCAAGCTATTATCAATAGAGATTATGAAGCAATGGAAGCAATTATTAAAATGGGAACTGATTTGAATGGTTTTTGCGAATTGGATGGTTCATATAAGGGATGCACTCCGCTTGGAATTGCATGTGCGAATCTTGATGGCAAAGCAGTAAAAATTCTCATTGATGGCGGAGCTGATGTTTCATATAAAAACAGCGAGGGCAGAACAGCAATATCTTTCTGTATGGCAGGCGGCATGTATATGGGGGATATTATTAAGAATAAGGATGCACAGAAAATTATTAAAAGTTTGTTTGATGCAGGAATAGATAAGGATGGTTTTGTGGATGATGATTCAAATACTATGCTGAATTATGCTTGCAAGAGTACATTTGGCGGTGAATTGAAGCCGATAATTATCAATGAATTGTTAAAGTTGGGAGTAGAGATAAATACCGTTAATTTATTTGGGGAAACTCCGCTTATGCATGTTTGCAAGGGTGACATCAATACCATGGAAAATATTCAGATTTCAATGCTTGAGTATGGTGCAGATGTGACAGCGAAGGACAAAAACGGAAATACAGTTCTTCACTATGCGGCAATGAATAGCAACAATTCAGGTGCAAAAATTATGGCGGACATGCTTTTTGAATTTGGCAAGGTTGATGTAAATGCAGTGAATAATGAAGAAAAAACAGCAATGGATATTGCAACAGAAAATAATAATGAACCGCTTGTTAAGCTTTTATTAAATAAAATGTAGGAGATACGAAAATGGATAATATTTTTCTTAATGCGTGTAAAAACGGACAAAAGGGTATAGTTGAAGCTTTTATAAAGAAAGGCGGAATTAATTTTGATAAGCGTGACCCAATGGGATGTACTCCGCTCTATTATGCTTGCATAAAAGGTGCAAGAGATATTGTAAAAATTCTTATTGATAAAGGCGCAGATGTTTCACTTGCAAACAATCAGAGTGTAGCTCCGATTCATTCCGTTTCAAAGAGTGGAAATAAAGAGATTATGAAGTTGCTGGTTGATGCAGGTGCAGATATTAATGCGACAGATAAAGAGGGAAGGTCACCGCTTATATATACATTGGCAGAGGGCAGAACAGAAGCCGCAAAGTATCTGATTTCATTAGGTGCAGACAATTCAATCAAGGATAATCAGGGACATACAGCACTCGACTATGCAACAGTAAATGGATTGAGAGATATAATTGAATTGCTTACAACAGATGAAAAATCAGTTGATGATTCAGGAAATACTCCTCTTCACCAAGCATGTGCAGGCGGACAGAGCGAAGTAGTATCAGCTCTTCTTAAGTCTGAAAAATTTGATGTCAATTCTCTTAATGATAATGGTGAATCGCCGCTTATAATAGCAACAGCAAGAGCAAATCTAAACATAATGCAAATTCTTTTGAAAAACGGAGCAGATGCGAATTTGAAACTGCTCAACGGAAATACTCCAATACATTATGCAGCAGGTTATGGCAATAAGTTTGCAGGCATAGAGCTGATAGAGGGCGGAGCAGAGATAAATGTAAAGAATACAGATGGAGAAACACCATTAATAGTAGCCGCACTAAGAGGAAACAACGATTTCACAGCAATGCTCATTGAAAAAGGTGCAGATGTAAATGCAGTGGACAATAGTGAAAATAGCGCAATGCATTATGCTTCCGAGGGTGGTTTTACGGAGATTGTGGAGCAGTTGATTATGGCAGGTGCTGAGGTTTAAAAAACTCGGAAAAGACGTGTCTAGCGTATCTTCCTTCTCCTTGCATACGCGAAGTATGCGGCGTCGGCGTTAGACACTACTATACAAGCCTTTTCCAAATTTTTTATGAGTCTTTCGAAAGTGGAGTGGGTGAAAAAGACGTGTCTAGCGTATCTTCCTTCTCCTTGCATACGCGAAGTATGCGGCGTCGGCGTTAGACACTACTATACAAGCCTTTTCCAAGTTTTTAAAAGTCTTTCGAAAGTGGAGGAGAAAAGACGTGTCTAGGGTATATTTTCTGGTATATACGAAGCATGTGGCGTTAGACATTTAGCGCCCTATCGCTTGCTTAAAATAAATACATAATCAATGTAGCTAAACTAACATAAAAACATTAAAGAAATGCAGAATAAATTATAATTGCGGCATTGCCGAGTGGGAGGAATTTATATGTTTGATATGGAGAACACAATACAAGAGTATAAAAAGACCATGGAAGCCACTTTACAGAGTGCGTTGGAACAGCAAAAACGCATGAATGATGAAATGGGTTTTGAAACTACAGAAGAAGACAGGCAGGAACTTATTGACGATTATGCAAGGCAAATTGAGCAGTATGAAGCAATGATGAGAAATCAAATGCAAATGCAGGCATCAATGATGGCAGGAATGGGAATAGACATGAATGACTTTGCACAGATGCAGGCACAAGCAGTAGCTCAGGCGCAGGCATACAGTGTAGAAGATTATGAAGATGAGGATGAAGAAATAGATGAGGAAGCACTAAAGGCATTTATTGAAGAAAACCTTCCGCCTGAGGAAATGAGAAAATATATGATGATTGGTGCGCTTTTAATAGGCACAAATGATGAACCATATGAAACTTTAAAACTTATAGATGATAAAGATGTATATTTATACAAACTTGAACAGGGATGGGGAATTGACAATAGAGAGGATACATTGGAAATGATTGAATCCTTGTTAAATCGCAGGCATACAGAAGTGTATGACGAAGACTTTGCTCTTTTACAGAAAGAGGGAACAGAAGGATATTTTGAGAAAATAGACGAAGACGAAGCACAGTTTGACGAGGATACAATTGAAGACTATGAAGCAGCAGTTGAAGCCATTTCAGAGGTTTTGGAATTGCCTGAAAGCTATGTAAACAATTGTACAACAATATTGGCATGGGATATTGACAGAGTAGGTCTTTTAGCACGTATGTGCAATTATGTAGGATACATAACAGAGAGCGAAGCCTATGAATTCCTTAAAAGAGCGGCAGTTCAGGTAAAGGAAAACTTTAAAAGCTGGGAAGACTATTTTGTATCATTGTTATTAGGAAGATCGGTTGCATATGCGGTTTCCATTGAACCATTCGCAGTGGCAAATGATTTGTTGACTGAAAGAAAAGACTTATTAGAGAAATATCCTATTTCATCATTATAATTTATGCTAATTCTTCTCCTAGTATTAAAAATATAAATGTTTCGGGCTCCTTGTCGTTTTTGCGGCAGGGAGTTTGAGCAGACTGGAGTTATTATGAAAAAGATTATTGAAAAACTAAACAATTTAAGGAAACTTGACGAGAAATTAAGCGTTTTTGGAGCGGATTCTCATGAATACATATTAAATCCTGTTCTTTCAGAAGACGAAGTGTTAAAATTTGAAAGAGAACATGGTATAACCATTCCGGAGGATTACAGACAGTTCATTTTAACTGTAGGAAACGGTGGAGCCGGACCTTTTTATGGACTTATGAAATTGGAAGATAATGACGAAAATAAACCGGATTTATCAAAACCGTTTGAATATACAAAAGAAGAGCCTTTTATGATCATGAACATGTATGAAGAAATTGAAGAACAACTAGAGGAATATGAAGATGAGGACGAGCAGGATGAGGCGAGAGAAGCACTTCTGAATGACATGTATAAAAAATGTGACAGAGGAATTATATTTTTGGCACATGAAGGTTGTGGAATGTACAGCGTGCTCGTGGCAAACGGCGAGGAATACGGTAATGTATGGTACTTTGATTTAGCAAATGATGCAGGAATATTCCCTCTTAGCAAGGCTGAAACGGGTGAACCAATGAAATTCACAGACTGGTATGAAGTATGGCTTGACAGAGTTACAGAGGAATGCATAAATGGAAAAGACAAAGTTTGGGGATATACTGATTTTATAAAAGATATAGAGTGATAAAATTAAAAAGGAGTTGAATATTTTGGCGGAAAAACTAATTAAAGCACCTGTTGAGATTCTTTATAAAGAGGAACTTGACGCACTTAAAGAGTGGGATAAGGATAATCAAAAGCCAGAAAATTGGAATTTGAGTCCCAAAGCAGTAAGAATGTTTATTCTTGGAAGCAAAAAGACTTCACTAGGCAAGAATAAGATTATTGTGGCTCAAAAGTATTTTGGTGATGATGCTCTCGTTGAACGGTGTATTATAACACTTGCAGGAAACAGAGGATTAATGCTTGTAGGTGACCCAGGAACTGCAAAAACGATGCTCTCTGAGCTTTTATCAGCGGCAATTAGTGGAAGCAGTGTAAACACTGTACAGGGTTCTGCAGGAACCACAGATGACAATATAAAATATTCATGGAACTATGCATTGCTGCTTGCAAACGGTGCGTCCAAAGAATCACTTATACCAGCACCACTTCATGTGGGCATGGAAAAAGGAATAATAACCAGATTTGAAGAGATAACAAGATGTCCGTCAGAGGTACAGGATACACTTATAAGTGTAATGAGTGATAAAGTGCTGTCAATACCTGAACTTGGAGAGGATGGATTCCTCTTTGCAAAGCCGGGCTTTAATATAATAGGAACAGCAAATACAAGAGACCGCGGTGTAAATGAAATGTCCAGTGCGTTAAAGCGAAGATTCAACTTTGAAACCGTTTTTCCAATAAACAATGTAGCACTCGAATGTAAAATAATAGAAGACCAATGTGTATCAATGCTGGGAGACAGAGCAGGCAAATTAGTTGATAAAGATATTATAAATGTAATAGCAACCACCTTCCATGAGCTCAGACAGGGATACAGTGCAGAGGGAACAAAGATAGACCAGCCATCAGCAGTTATGAGTACAGCAGAGGCGGTTTCAGTATACTATCAGACTGCCCTTACAGGCTTTTACTATGAGGATGGAAAGGTTGATATAGATACACTTGCACAGAATATGATGGGTGCAATAGTAAAAGAAAACCGTGATGATATAGCAAAAGTAAAAGCATATTTTAACTCCGTAGTAAAGAACCGCAGTAAATCTCAAGGCGGAATATGGGAGGGTTTTTATGAGGCGAGGAAATGGATAAAATAGAAAACATATTAAAAAACGTTTTCGATTTAAATAAAGATATAGTGTTTTTCCCTATAAGACATCACAGCCCTGCATGCTCATATCATGTTGAAAGGGCAATAGAATTGTACAAACCTGATTGCATACTTATAGAGGGACCAAGTGATACAGACAGTTTGATTCCTCATATAGCAAATGAAGATACAGTTTTGCCCATTTCCATTTACTACTCATATAAGGATAAAGAAGAGGGACGACATGCCTGTTATTATCCGTTGCTGGATTATTCTCCAGAGTATGTTTCCTTGAAAAATGCAGTTCAAAATGGTGTCGAGGCTCATTTTATTGATTTGCCATATGGAAATTTGGTAAGTGAAGAGCAGAGGCTGTATAAGGAAAAATATGGAGATGAGGAAACCGAAGATAGTAAAGAAGAGAGTAAAGCAGGCAGAGAAAAGCGAACTTCATACTATGATGACTATTTTCTTCAAAGAAGTAAGTATATAAATGCATTGTGTGAAAAGGAAAATTGCAGAAATTACGGAGAATTGTGGGAAAAGCTTTTTGAGATAGAAGCGGAATATATTGATACTGAAACCTTTGTCAAAAATATGACAACATTGTGTTATTTTTCAAGAACAGATTATCCAAGTGAACTTCTTGAAGAAGAGTGCAACGGAATCCGTGAGCAATTTATGGCAGAGAAAATCATTGAATATAAGAAGAAATTTAGCAGAATACTCGTTGTAACAGGAGGTTTTCACACTGCTGGACTTATGGAACTGCTTGCAGAGGGAAATATAGATAGACAAAAGGAAATCAAAGGAGAGGCCTATCTTATACCCTACTCCTTTGAGGAATGTGACCAATTAAAGGGTTATGAGAGCGGAATGCCATATCCGGCATTTTACCAGACAGTTTATGAGAAAATGAACAAGGGTGAAAGAGATGCACTGGAAAAAACCACCTTGTTGTATATAACAAAGATAGCAAAGGAATTAAGGTCCCATAAGGAGAGTATATCGTTGTCAGAGGAAGCGGCGGCATATCAAATGGGGCTTGGACTTGCTTCACTCAGAGAAAAAAAAGCTTGTGGACTTTATGAACTCATGGATGGTGTACGTTCGGCATTTGTGAAGGGAGAACTTAATATATCAACCTCATTTGTGCTTGAATGTGAGAAGAAACTGCTTAGAGGAAAGAAAATCGGTAAAATAAGTAATACTGCACCAATACCGCCCATTGTTCTGGACTTTCAGGAGAATGCCAAGAAATTTAAAATGGACATATCAACCTCACTTGGAAAGAGTACCAACCTTGATATAATCTCAAAGGAAAGACACCGTGAAAACTCTGTATTTCTGCACAGAATGAGATTTTTGGAAAATCCGTTTGCGGTAAAGACCTATGGTCCTGATTATGAGAATCAGCGAGATTTAAAATTAATTCGTGAAAAGTGGAATTATGCCTACAGCGGAAAGGTAAATGCGGCGCTTATTGAAAAATCCCATATGGGAGGAACAGTACTTGAGGCGGCAGAGAATTCTTTGGCAGATAAGATAAAGAACAATTGTCACAACTCAGGACAAGCATCATTCTGGCTTATAAGTGCAGGGGTAATGGCATTGTTTGGATATGCACAGAGGCTTCTTGAGGTGGTGAAAAATGAGATATCAGAGGACCATTCATTTGTATCTCTGGCTGAATGCATTTCCTGTCTGTCATTTTTGAGAGGAATAAGATATGTCTTAAGAATAGATTATGCGGACAGGCTTACAGAACTTATTGAGACAGCATTTATAAAGACGGTTGCCATGCTTCCCACTGTGACAGCAGGAGATGAAAAAGAGGATTTTAAAATTGCTTCAATATGCAAAAAGCTTTATCAGGTATCCGTTTCTGATGACCTTAGGGAGGGTACAGACAAGGAATCTTTGATTGAGGCTATGAAGGATTTATTGGAATCGGGAAACTGCCCGCCGTCAACGGCAGGTGCAGTTACAGGGCTTTTATATAATGCGGGAAGCATTCCAGCTGAAAAAATGATGTGGCATGTAAATTCGTATTTTTCAGCGGCAGGAGAAATGCTGACTTTTTCGGGAAGATATTTAAGAGGTCTGTTTCTCACATCAAAGGATATTATTTTTTATGATAATGACTTTATAAATGGACTTAACAGTGTGATTCAGGGATTTGATTATGAAAGTTTCCTACAGTTGCTTCCGGATTTTCGATTATCATTTACATATTTTTCCCCAATGGAAATAAATCAAATTTCAGAAAAGGTGCTGACCACATTGGGGATTTCAGAGGAGGAAGAAAAAACAGGAGTAAATCTGTTTACGGCACCAGTACTTGATGAGAATATGTTAAAGGTAACCTCCGGAATGGATAGCAGAGTATATGAAATTTTAAAGGGGAAGGGGTATTTACGGAATGAATGATGATTTAAGAGAGTCGGTAAACAGATGGAGACTGGTGCTCGGTTCATTTTCTGAGGATGCTCTGGGTAATGCACAAAAAGGTGAAGGTTTTTCTGAGGATTATCAGGAGATTGATAAGCTTTTGGATTTTCTCTATGAAAGGGAATATGAGGATGAACGAGGTGTGAGAAAAGAAGGTGGTCTTGACCCATCGCAACTCACAGTTCCAGAATGGATAAGAAAGATACGTAGAATGTTTCCTAAGGAAGTGGTGGAAAGGCTTGAAAATGAGGCTCTTGACCGTTATCAGCTTACAGATATTCTTACAGACAAAAAGGTTCTTGAGTCTATGCAACCTAATATGAATCTTTTGAAAAATATTTTGGCGCTTAAAGGAAGAATGACAGGTGATGTACTTGAAACTGCAAAGAGGATTGTAAAAACTGTTGTTGATGAACTTACAAAGAAGCTGGAAAATGATGTTAAGAGGAGTTTTTCAGGAAGAAAGGATAAAAACAGCAGCAGTACCTTTAAATCGGCAAAGAATTTTGATTTTAAAAAGACGATAAGAAAGAATTTAAAGAATTATGATGGTGACAGAAAGTCAATAGTTCTTGAAAATGTTTATTTTAATAATAGAGTTAAACGCTTTAATCCGTGGAACATTGTAATCTGTGTGGATGAAAGCGGAAGTATGATGGACTCTGTAATATATTCTGCAATTATGGCAGGAATATTTGCAAAACTGCCTGTTCTGCAAGTTAGTATTGTCATATTTGATACAGAGGTGGTTAATTTGACAGGATATGTTGAGGACCCTGTTGAAGTTCTTATGAGTGTCCAGCTTGGAGGGGGTACAGATATAGGAAAGGCAATGCAATATTGCGAAAGTCTTGTTGAGACCCCTCATCGCACAATAATGGTGTTGGTATCTGATTTGTGTGATGGTGCAGGATACAGAACTATGTATGCATCGACAAAGAGGATAGTGGAATCTGGTGTAAGGCTCTTTGCCTTGACGGCAATGGATGAGAATTCGCAGGGTATGTATGATAAGAATGCGGCTAAAATAATGGCGGGGCTTGGGGCAAAGGTTGCCGCATGTACACCAGGAAGCCTTGCTGGGTGGATAGCTGAGGCAATGAACTGACAGGAGAGTGGATTATGCAGAGCCTTAAGGAACAACTGAATATTGTAGATGAAGAGTATTTGATTGGAATTGCAAATAAGGGTATTGTCAACCGCTCAAAGAAAGAACTTGAAGAAACTGAAATAACTTTGAATTTTACCGATACGGGGTTGGATGCTGATTTCCCTGATGGAATTCGTGTTACTCTTGGAGATTCACTTAATAAGTTTCAATGTAGCTGTCCGTCACGTTCAATTTGCAAGCATGTTATTATGGTGATAATGAAAGCAATTGAAAGTGTGAGTGGAGAGGCAGAAGGAGAGAAAAGCAGTACAGGCGAGCCTGATGCGAAGGAAGAAGCACAGGCAGAAAGTGTAAATGAGGATATATCTTTTGAATATCTGACTGAGTTTACACCAGAAAAACTCATAAAATTGTATGGCAAGAAATCATATAATGATGCTGTATTTAAAATAGCTACAGGTGCAGGAGCAGAGATTGAAGAGGGGAAAATACTCAATATTAAGCTTACTGACAGCCTGTTTCAAATTCGATTTTTGCCCAATGCAACATTAGAAGAATCCATATGCTCATGTAAGACAAAACCATGTAAGCACCGTCTGGAAGCAATAATACAATATATTAAATATAAATCAGGTGAACTGAATTTTGATGTTATAGAGCAGAGTAGTGATGCTGTCCTTGATGTAATTCCCTATATAAGAAAATTTATTGAAGAAATATTTAAAATGGGAATAGTACGATTGCCAAAGGATTTTTCAGACAAATGCAGTCAGTATGCAACACTCTGCCATGGTGCAGGTTTTGCCGCATTTGAAAGGCTTTTTCAAAGTGCCGCATCAGAGCTTGAATTGTATGAGAAAAAGAGTGCCTCTTTTAGAAAGAATAGATTACTTGGCAATTTAACAAAGATATACCAAATGTGCAATGCTCTTGATTGTGCCTCCGGAGCAAGACTTACAGAGCTTACAGGAAAATTTAAAAGGCAGTATATGGAACTTCCAAAGATAAATGTTTATGGTGTGGGAAGCTATCCTTGGTATGCCAAATCGGGTTTTAGCGGAATAACAAATGTGTTCTATTGTCCTGAACTTAAAAAGACTGTAACCTTTGGACTTTCAAGACCGATTGAAGGGGAACGAGAAGCTTGGGATAATATTTTTCAAATAGGACGTACAAAGAACATCTGGAGTCTGCAAATGGATACAGATGCTATTTCAAAATGTGCAATAGAGCTGACAGGCGCTAAAATTAGTGATAATAGCAGATTGTCTGCATCTGAGAGTACATCAGGAACGATGCGTGCTACTACTAAATTAACGGAAGAGGAATTGGCAGCATATGTTTTTAATGATTTTAGTAATGCGGCATCAAATTTTCCTGAGGATACCGAGGATACCGAAATAATTTATGCGGTTTTTAAGATAAGTAAAATTAAAGAGGGCAGTTTTGATAAGATTTCGCAAACATATAAGACAACAGTTGAGGATGTGTTGGGAAATTCAATGAAAATTAAAATACCTTATTCAAGGGTTAATGAGACGGCAATTACAAATTTTGAGTATCTGCCTGACAGCGGACTTGTGCCGGAGGCGATGACAGTGTCTATGTATGTGGATACGGAGAACAGAGAGGTAGTTGTATTTCCCATTGCTGTATGGATTGATGATGAAGTGGTGAATATTGGGATGAAACCGCTCTATTCGCAAGATAAGGCAAAGAGTAAGTATTCGAAATTTTTTAATTGAGCGGAGGGGTTATGACAAGAGTATTTGAACATATTGAGCAGGTAAATTATATGCTGACACAAATGTTTGATAATGGATTTCTCCATACAAGAGATATTTTAAATGAGATAGGACTGTGTAGAGAAGAAGCAGTTGAGCTTGGACTGTCAAGAGCATCAGAGCTCTTGTTTAAATTGGAAAAGGGGATTTTGCTTATAAGAGGTGATGAGGAAATTTTACCTGATTTTATGCTGAACTATTCAAATATATTGTCGTATTATCAGGTACTAAATAAAATGGCGGTTGTATGGGAATTTACTGAAATGAAAGAGGAGGAAAAATAATTATGGAAGCTTCAATGCTTGAAATGCTCAATGAATTGGCAAAAAACGGATATAATGAGGCGGCAAATGAGAAGTTTGCTAATTACCTTATGGGAAAGGCAGAGCTTAAGGATGTACAGAATATTATAGCTCCGGCACGATACTGCTCTTATGGCAAATATTTGAAAACTATAGGCAGAGAGGTGCATGCGGATAAAACCCTGTTGCCAGTGCTAGGAAGATTTCTCAGGTTGCTTGTCTGCGCATATACTAAATCAAATTACAGTAATGTGGATTCAATCATAAATGATATATCAAAATGTGGTATAACATATGAAGAAATATATATGGGCGGCGGAATAGGTGCGGAACAGCTTATAATTGATATATTGAGAAATATTATAGAAAATCATTATCAATTTAAGAAAGCAAAGGCTTTCGGATATAAAAGTTTTGAAATTCTCTTTTCTGATTTGTATTCAAAATATCCTCAGGCATTTGAAGAGATTGCGAATAAAGGCTACAATGCAAGCTATTATATGTTTGCCCGCATTTATCTTTATACACGTAATCCAAATAAATACAAATCCTATGAAGGAAGTATTGCAGCCTGCGGAATGGCAGTGATAAATATGCTTGTTTCAAAGGATGCGCCTAAAGCGGAAGCTTTTTCAGCTATAAAAGCAGAAAAAGCATTTTCTTCAAATCCATATGTTTCTGTGCTTGAAAAATTATACAAGCTACCCAATGATACTTATAAATTAGAGGATCGTGATAAATATTTTGCCGTTCGAATATTTTATCTGGCAATGCTCCTCTCACCACAAGAAGATGAGATGCTAAATGTGATAAGCTATATTCTCATATATGTAAAGAATTCAAATGCAATACGAGGATTATGGCATTCACTTGAATTGATAGGTTTTGAGGATCAGTCAGGGCTTGTAATTAATGAGGTGTTTAACTATTGTGAAAAATGTGCTGATGCTGGATTGATGCCAAAACAGCAGATTTTTGATTTCTTCTGTGAAAATGGTGTGAGAAATAGGCATCTAGGTGATTTGAGGGCTAAAATTTTAGCAATGGCTGACAGATATGAAGATGAGGCTGTCGAGGCAGTTAAAAAGTATAGCATTGTATATATTGCATCTAACTTTTGGAAAAAAGGAAAGTATCTTGAACTTAAAGAAAAGTTTGAGAAGAGAATGATTTCCACTCTCAGCTCAGACAATGATACTCCCGCCGAAAAAATGGCATTGAGTTATATAAAGGGTGAGGAAGTACAGCTTGAAAATCTTCCTGTTTATGATATGGCAAATAATAACGGATATTATATGTTATATATGGATACAGCCTTTCTCTATCCATACAGTGAAGTTGCGCAAAGGTTTATGAATTATTGTGTGCACGCTGAAAATAATCGGTGTGTTGATGTTGTGCTTGAAAATGTACAGGAATATTTTTCAGATGAGGTACTTGAAAAAACTGTTGAAAGTTTGAAAAATGTGTCGGATAAAATTATTTCCCAGCTTATAAATATTTATGTCGATGAATATAGTGAGGGAAATAAGGTATGGCAGTTCAGATGTATAAATAAGTTTTCCGATAACCCGTTTCTTGAAAAAATCTTTTGTAATCTGTCAGCAAAGGGAAGAGGAGTGGCTCTTGAAATCATCTATAAAAATGATAAAAATTACAATCCTGATTTTCTCATTGCTTGTCTGGGTGATAGCTCAAAGGTGGTTCGTGAAATGGCAATAGCTCATCTGTCAACCAAGAAAGAGCTTAGAGATAAGATTGAACCGCTTGTTCAGCATAAAAAGAAGGCGATTCGTGAAAGTGCTGAAAAAATCATTATGGAATATAATGCAGTAGGTGTTGATGTCGCAGACGGTGATTTCAATGTTTTAGCATACTGTATTCAAAATATGCCGTCCAATGCACCTAAGACAATTGCATGGACTGAGTTTGATACACTTCCTAAGGTGCGTATGGCAGATTCTGATGTTTTAGCAGATGACAGGATTTTACAGTATTACATATACACTTTGACATCTAAAAAGGAGATGGTTTTAGCACCAGCAGCTTCACTTATAAGAAATAGTTTAAACAAAATGGACCTTGGTATATTTGGAAGTGAGCTGTACAATGTATGGATGAAAAACGGTGCAGAGGCTAAGAACAGGGGAATTTTGGTTATTGCATGTATAGATGCTACCGATTCGTTTATTACAAAGCTGAGAAGTCAGATTTCCGCTTGGGCGGATGCGGCAAGAGGGGCTCTTGCGTCAGAAGCGGTAAGAGCAATGGCTCTTAACGGAGGTAATCTTGCGCTTATGACGGTTGATGCAATTTCAAAGAAATTTAATAATAAACAGGTTAAGCGAGCAGGTGAGGAGGCATTTCTCTTTGCGGCGGAACAGCTTGGAATTGAGCCAGAGGTTCTTGCCGACAAAATTGTTCCAAATCTTGGATTTGATTCAATGGGTGAACAAATATTTGATTATGGTAAAAGACATTTTATCGTTTCCATCACACCTGATTTACAGCTTGAAATC
>JGI994J12354_10001558_pt1 | contig 23166 bp, 22 predicted proteins | sample IntmicLarv3ML3BL_FD_12354 | JGI IMG/M metagenome (IMG submission 12354) | reverse complement strand
CCGTGTGTAATTCATACGGTCCGTTCTTTGCTGTATCCTGTGAATTTTGTTTTATGCCACATTACATATTCATACAATTTTATATCACAACACATATTCATATAATTTTATGTCACATTACATATTTATACAATTTTATATCACATTACATATTCATACAATTTTGTATCACATCACATATTATTGAGATTTTACCTCACGCCACATATCATTGAGATTTTACCTCACGCCACATATCATTGTAGACACGGTCCATCTCTTCGCCTAAGAATTGGAAAGTTTCGAGGCGTTCTAACTCAGAGCTATCGGGAAAAGCAATGCTACTATTGCGAATCTCTTCATCTTCAATTAATTCACGAGCCGCCTCATTTGGTGTTGAATAGGTAATGTATTCAAAGTTTAGGAGTGCAATATCAGGGCGGCATAAGAAGTTGATAAAGGCCTCAGCATTTTCCTTGTTTTTTGCATTCTTTGGAATAACCCAAGAATCAATCCAGACATTAGAACCCTCTTTTGGAATAACATACTCAAGGTCTGGGTTTTCAGATTGTGTATAAATTGCCTCACCTGAATAAATTACACCAAGTGCAGCCTCGCCACCAATCATCTTATCACGAACTTGGTCGATAACATACGCCTGTACCAGTGGTTTTTGTTCTATTAAGAGTTCTTTTGCCTGAGTCAGTTCATCTAAGTTCGTTCGAGTTTAGAGAATATCCCAAATACTTTAGTGGAATAGCGAAAGCGTCACGAACACTATCTTGCATAAGAATATTATCTGCATATTGTGTATCCCATAGAACAGACCAACTATCAATCGGTTCTTGTACCATCGTGCGGTTGTAAAGGATACCAACTGTTCCCCAACAATAAGGAATGGAGTAGGCATTGCTTGGGTCAAATTCTTGTGATTGTTCTAGGTAAATATCGCCGATATACTGCATATTTGGTATGTTATCGAAGTTGATTTCGGCGAGTAAATCATTTTCAATCATACGTTGAATCATGTAATCAGAGGGGCAAACCAAATCATAGGCAATCGCACCAGACTGAATCTTTGGATACATGATTTCATTTGTTTCGTATTCTTCGTAAATAACAGAAATACCAGTTTCCTCCTCAAATAGAGTAAGGACATCGGGGTCTATATATTCTCCCCAGTTATATACAATGACTTGTTCCTCGCCACGTCCAGCATTCTTGCTGTTATAAAAGATTCCACCAGCAATGATAATCATTGCCATGATTGCAGGAACAACTCTACGAAAGAGAATACGACAAATGCAAGATAACTTATTTGGCACAGCTTTTGCTGTTTTTCTTTTTTCATTAGTAGGAGCTGTATTGATTAAAAAGAGAAGTAGCAATACAGTCACAAATAGTAATGTTGAAAGTGCATACATCTCAGGTCTTATACCTTTACGAACTTCGCTGTAAATCTTTGTCGATAGGGTATCAATACCAGGTCCCTTTGTAAAATGCGTAATAATGAAATCATCTAAAGATAAGGTAAACGCTAATAAAAACCCAGATGCAACACCTGGAAAAATATCTGGAAATACCACTTTGAAAAATGCGTAAATTGGAGAAGCACCAAGGTCAAGTGCTGCCTCGTAGGTAGAACGATTCGTTTGGCGTAACTTTGGCATAACACTTAATATAACATAAGGAATATTAAATGTAATATGTGCTAATAAAATAGTGGCAAACCCCATAGTAAAACGAAATGCAATGAATAGGAGCATTAAAGAGACTCCAGTCACAATTTCAGCATTTAACATAGGAATATTTGCAACACCTATAGCAATGGTACGTGTACGCTTGCTCATAGCTTGTATACCGATTGCAGCAGCAGTACCGATAATGGTAGCAACAAGTGCTGCGATAAGTGCAATGGTAAGCGTTGTGTAAAGAGCATTCATGATAGATTCATTTTGAAAAAGTGATACATACCATTTTCCAGTAAATCCACCCCATTTCGCTCTTGTTCTTGAATTGTTAAAAGAAAGCACAATTAAGGTGGCAATCGGTGCGTATAATAATAAAATAATAAACCCAAGATAAATACGTTGTAGTGATTTTTTCATTAGAAAGTAGCCCCCTCTCCATGTTTGTCGTATTTTGCAATGAGAGCCATACTTATAACAATGAAAATCATCAAGACTAGGGAAAGTCCCGAACCAACATGCCAGTTACTGCCTTGTTTAAATTCCTGCTCGATGACATTTCCAATAAGCAAAATTTTACTGCCACCTAAAAGGTCAGAGATAACAAACGTAGTCAGTGCAGGAACGAATACCATAGTAATACCACTGATAATTCCAGGCACACTAAGTGGCAAGGTGATTTTTAAAAATGTCTGAAAGTTATTTGCACCAAGGTCTTTCGCAGCAAATACAACATCTCGGTCAATCTTGATAAGTACATTATAAATAGGCAATACCATAAATGGTAAAAAGTTATAAACCATACCCAAAAGAATGGCAAATGGCGTATTAATTAGTGAGAGAGTAGGAAGATGTAAAAAAGTTAAAATTGAATTAATGACTCCGTTTCGCTCTAACAAATTCTGCCATGCTAAGGTACGCAATAAGAAGTTCATCCACATTGGTAAAATAAAGATTAATACCATAAAGCTAGTTTGATTCATACTGATATTTGATAGAATCAATGCGAGTGGATATGCGAGTATTAGGCAGATAAGTGTACTGATAAAAGCAAGTAGTACAGCGAGTCCAAGTGCCTTTAAGGTCTCGGAACTGCCAATCGTGGCAATGTTTGCAAATGTAAAATTCTTATTCGTATCGGTAAGTGCATAGTAAACCACCATAAATAGTGGAATGATAATAAATGATATAGCCCAAATGAAATAAGGGCCTGCTAATAATCTTTTACTCTTCAATGGCAATCGCCTCCGCATCTTCAGATTCAGGTTTTTTCATAATTTGAATATTGAAAGGGTCTACTTGGATACTTACCTGCGTTCCCACAGGCACCATAGTTGTGCTATGCACTAACCATTCGAAATTATTGGCAGTTACCTCCATTTCATAATGTACACCCTTGAAAATTAGATGTGTAACAACACCATCAAGAATACCCATGCCAGGTTTTGAAAGTTCAATATCTTCGGGACGGATAACAGCATCTACAGGGCGCATTTTTCCAAAACCAACATCGACGCAAGGGAAATCTACACCTAATATATTTACGAGTTTATCCTCTAGCATAGTAGCAGACAAAATATTACTTTCTCCTATAAAATCTGCGACAAAAGCATTTTGAGGTTCATTATAGATATCTTCTGGTGAACCGATTTGCTGAATGTAACCTTGATTCATTACAACGATGGTATCAGACATCGTAAGTGCCTCTTCTTGGTCATGTGTGACATAGATAAAGGTAATACCAAGCTCATTCTTTAGGCGAATAAGTTCGTACTGCATATCTTGGCGAAGTTTCAAATCAAGAGCACCGAGTGGCTCATCTAGCAAAAGCACCTTTGGCTCGTTGACAATCGCTCGTGCAATCGCAATACGCTGTTGTTGACCACCGCTTAAGGAATCAGGGGTGCGATTTGCAAAGCCGTCAAGATTTACCAATTTTAGGGCATAGTCAATCTTATCCTTTATATAAGCATCTGATTTCCCTTTGATTTTTAAGCCAAATGCAATATTATCAGCAATATTCATATGGGAAAAAAGTGCATATTTCTGGAACACTGTATTTAATGCTCTTTTATTGGGTGCAAGATTTGTGATATCTTTGTTTTCAAAAATGATTTTTCCAGTATCCGGTGTTTCGAAACCACCTAAAATACGAAGAAGTGTCGTTTTTCCACAACCGCTGGGGCCTAATAAGGTTAAAAACTCGTTTTCACGAACATGTAAGTTTAAATTATCTAGAACTAGGTTATCGTGAAAAGATTTTGAAATATCTACAATATCAATTAATTTGTTGCTCATATATGTCCTCCATTTTATGAATCTGTTTCAGTATATTATATACATTTTGTGAAAAAAAACAAGTAGAAGATAGATGAAAACAAAGGAAAAAACAAGGAAAAGCATATGTTTTACTGTACTTTTGCAAGGAAACATACTATAATAGATACATAGGAAATTTAAAGGAGTTTTATTGCGATGACAAAAAGGCGAAGAAGGACAAAAAAAGTAATACTCCCTGAAAAAAATACAGGGCAACAGAATAAAAAAGGAAAAAAAGTAGCGATTATCCTGTGTAGTGTGATAGCTTTCTTTCTTGTATTATATCTGGGGATTGTATGGTTTTTTAGAACACACTTCTATCTTGGAACGATGATTAATGAAAATGATTTTGGTCTAAAGAGCGTAGCGCAAGTCGAAGAATTTATGAAAGACCATGTTGCTGAATATGAGTTGACCTTGCGTGAGACAGATGGAAAGACAGAAGTAATACGTGGTGCAGATATTTCGCTTAGTTATGTGGAGAGCGACGAGCTAAAGAAACTTTTAGACGCGCAAAACCCATTTCTATGGCCAAAAGCATTATGGGAACGTGAAAGAATTGAGACAAAAGTAGGCGTGCAGTATGACGAGGCTTTGCTGACAGAGGTGATTGCAAGCTTGCAATGTCTAGTAGAAGAGGGTAGAATCGAATCGGTTTCCGCACAACCTAAATTTGAAGAAACACAATTCGTTGTAGAACCAGAAGTCATAGGAACACAAGTAGAAGAGACAATTCTGCGTGAGAAGATTGAAGTGAGTATCAATGGTTTTGTTGAAGAATTAGATTTGGTTGCAGAGGAATGTTATAAAAAGCCTGTATATGTTTCAGATTCACCAGAAGTAGTGCAGCTAACAGCAGATTTAAACCAAGCATTAGGCGCTGAGGTGACATATCAAGTAGCACCACAGACAGAAATAGTAGATTCAGCACTGATTTCTAAGTGGCTTATTGTAGATTCAGAGATGCAGATTCAGTTAGATACCGATTTGGTAAAAGAGTATGTAGAGGGATTGGCATCTAAGTACAATACAGTTGGAAAGACAAGAACATTTACGACTGCGTATGGAAAGACGGTAGAAGTGCAAGGTGGGGACTATGGCTGGAGATTAGACAAGGACGCAGAGACAAAAGCATTAATAGAGAATATCAAGAGTAAAGAACCTGTAACGAGAGAGCCAATGTTTCATTCAAGAGGTGGCGATCATGGTATTGACAATGATTATGGCAATACTTATGTGGAAGTAGACTTGACGAACCAACGTATGGCTTTTATAAAAGATGGCGCTGTTGCATTAGAAAGTGAAATTGTAACTGGATTGCCACGTAGGTCACCAACGCCACAAGGTAGTTTTGACCTTACTTATAAGACTCGTAATGCTGTATTAAGAGCACCACTACGTGCAGATGGAACACGTGAATATGAGACACCAGTAGCTTTTTGGATGCCGTTTAATGGCGGAATTGGTTTTCATGATGCAACATGGCAGTCATCATTTGGTGGTACTCGCTATCAGACAAATGGTTCACATGGTTGTATCAATATGCCGTACTCAAAGCACAGGCATTGTACGACTTAATTGGAGATGATATGGCAATCATTTGCCATTACTAGAGAGGGAATATATGTATAAAATTGTTGCACAAGAGGGTTGTGCAAAGAGTGGAATATTAAACACTGTACATGGGGTCGTTGAGACCCCTGTATTTATGAATGTGGGAACAACTGCTGCCATCAAAGGGGGCGTATCCACAGACGATTTGCAGAATATAAAGACACAAGTACAATTATCAAATACCTATCATTTGCATGTGAGAACAGGCGATGAAACGATACGAAAACTTGGTGGACTCCATAAGTTTATGACTTGGGATAAACCGATTTTAACAGATTCGGGTGGTTTTCAAGTATTTTCACTAGCAGGACTTCGCAAGATAAAAGAAGAGGGTGTATACTTTCAATCTCATATTAACGGTCAAAAGATTTTTATGGGACCAGAAGAAAGTATGCAGATTCAATCAAACTTAGCCTCTACAATCGCAATGGCGTTTGATGAATGTCCATCAAGTGTCGATTCAAAAGAATATATACAAAACTCTGTCAGTCGCACAACAAGATGGCTAGAGCGTTGCCAAGTGAAGATGAAACAATTAAACGAAAGCGAAACTACAATTAATAAACAACAGTTGCTTTTTGGCATTAATCAAGGTGGTGTCTATGCAGACATACGAATTGAACACGCAAAAAGAATTTCAGAGATGAATCTAGATGGTTATGCGGTTGGTGGTTTGGCAGTTGGTGAATCACATGAAGAGATGTATCGAATCTTAGATGAAGTGGTTCCATATTTGCCAAAAGAAAAGCCAACCTATCTTATGGGGGTGGGGACACCGGCGAATATCTTAGAGGGTGTGGAACGTGGCGTAGATTTCTTCGATTGTGTGTATCCAAGTAGAAATGGTAGACATGGGCATGTTTATACAAATCAAGGAAAACTCAATCTATTTAATGCAAAGTATGAATTAGATGACAGACCAATAGAAGAGGGCTGTGATTGTCCTGCTTGTAAATCTTATAGCAGAGCATATATTCGTCATTTACTAAAAGCAAAAGAAATGTTAGGAATGCGTTTGGCAGTTTTACATAATCTGTATTTTTACAATACGATGATGGAAGAGATACGAACAGCGATACAAGCTGGAAGATTTGCAGAGTATAAGAGAGAAAAACTTTACAATATGCTTGAAAAATAACGTATTATTGTGTATGATAGGCATAGTGTATAACGAATGAAATGAACGATAAGGGAGGAAGATGTATGAATATATTAGCGGCAGCCGAAGCAGGTGGTGGCATAAACATGATGTTTATTTTTGTAATGTATGCAGTAGTGATAGGTGGTGGATATTTTTTAATAGTACGCCCAAGAAAGAAAGAACAAAGAAGAATGCAAGGTATGATGGCAGAATTAGCAACTGGAGATACAGTATTAACAACCAGTGGTTTTTATGGTGTTGTAATTGACGTTACAGAAGAAGACGTTGTTGTTGAATTTGGAAGTAACAAAAACTGTCGTATACCAATGCGAAAAGAGGCGATTGCACAGGTAGAAAAACCAGAATAGTGTACGCTACACATAGACAAAGGGGAAAATGTTGATACATTTTGTCCTTTTTTATTTCCTATTATATACATTGTGCGCTGAACACTTGTATCAGTGAGGGGAATGTTATATCATGATACTAGGGTCAAAAAGTCATGTGTTCCATGCTTGCATGGAAAAGCATGACTTTGGGACCCGTAAAACATGAGAAAGTAGCCTGGATAGGGCGAATTTCGAATGTTTTTAGGCTTGCGGGAGCACGAAGTGCGAAGAAAGCCGTAGGTATCATGGAGCTACGTGTTCCATGTTTGCATGGAAAAGCATGACTTTGGGACCCGTAAAACATGAGAAAGTAGCCTGGATAGGGCGAATTTCGAATGTTTTTAGGCTTGCGGGAGCACGAAGTGCGGAGAAAGCCGTAGGTATCATGGAGCTACGTGTTCCATGCTCGCATGGAAAAGCATGACTTTGGGACCTGTAAAACATGAGAAAGTAGCCTGGATAGGGCGAATTTCGAATGTTTTTAGGCTTGCGGGAGCACGAAGTGCGGAGAAAGCCGTAGGTATCATNNAGNTANGGTAGTTCCATGCTCGCATGGAAAAGCATGACTTTGGGACCTGTAAAACATGAGAAAGTAGCCTGGATAGGGCGAATTTCGAATGTTTTTAGGCTTGCGGGAGCACGAAGTGCGGAGAAAGCCGTAGGTATCATATAGATAAGGTAGGAGGATAAGTATATGGAAATGAAAATTGGTGTAATAAAAGGTGATGGAATTGGACCTGAAATTGTAGAAGAAGCAATACGTGTATTGCATAAAGTAAATGATAAATATGGACATAGTTGTGAATTGGTAGAATTATTACTTGGAGGTGCGTCGATTGATGTACATGGAATACCTTTGACAGATGAAACGATAGAACAAGCAAAAAGTTGCGAGGCAATCTTGATGGGTTCCATCGGTGGTGATACAAAAACTTCTGCGTGGTATCAACTAGAACCAAGTAAAAGACCAGAGGCAGGATTATTAGGTATTCGAAAAGCACTGAATTTATTTGCGAATTTACGCCCGGCTGTTTTATATAGCGAACTGCAAAAAGCTTGTCCGTTAAAAGAAGAGTTAGTGAGCGGTGGCTTTGATATGATGATTGTCCGTGAACTAACAGGTGGTTTATACTTTGGAGAACGAGGAACCAGTGAAGTGGACGGTGTAAAAACAGCATATGATTCCTTGACGTATAACGAACAAGAAATTGAAAGAGTTGCAAGACGAGCATTTGACATTGCAAGGAAGAGGAGTGCAAAGGTCACAAGTGTAGACAAAGCCAATGTACTAGACTCTTCGAGGTTATGGAGAGAAGTTGTGGAACGTGTAGCGCTTGCGTATCCTGATGTAACACTAGAGCATATGCTTGTGGATAATTGTGCAATGCAGTTAGTGAAGAACCCGAAACAGTTTGATGTTATCTTAACAGAGAACTTATTTGGAGATATTTTGTCAGATGAGGCGAGCATGGTGACAGGCTCTATCGGCATGTTGGCATCTGCAAGTTTAAATGAAACGAAGTTTGGACTTTATGAGCCAAGTGGAGGCTCTGCACCAGATATTGCAGGAAAAGGTATTGCAAACCCGATTGCAACTATACTTTCTTTGGCTATGCTACTTAGATACACATTTGATTGTGACGAAGAGGCAAATGCGATTGAACAAGCAGTTGCAAGTGTGTTAAAAGAGGGATATAGAACGGTTGATATAGTAGAAGATGCTTGCAAAGAGATTGGAACAAAAGAAATGGGTCGTTTGATTTGCGATAAAATAGAGATGGCATAGGGAGGAAAAGCTAGATGAGAAGTGATAGAATAAAAACAGGAGCAGGACAAGCACCACATAGGTCGCTGTTAAATGCACTTGGTTATACAAAAGAAGAACTAGATAGACCTTTGATTGGGATTGTAAACTCCTATAATGAAATTGTTCCAGGTCATATGAATTTGGATAAAATTACAGAGGCAGTAAAAGCAGGCGTTTCTATGGCAGGAGGAACTCCGATTGTATTTCCAGCGATTGCAGTCTGTGATGGAATTGCAATGGGACATATTGGTATGAAATACTCGTTGGTAACACGTGACCTAATAGCAGACTCGACAGAGGCAATGGCAATCGCTCATCAATTCGATGCATTGGTTATGATTCCAAATTGTGATAAAAATGTTCCAGGTCTATTGATGGCGGCAGCACGTATCAATGTACCAACGATATTTGTAAGTGGAGGACCGATGTTGGCAGGTCGTGTGAACGGAGAAAAGACAAGCCTATCGACACTCTTTGAGGCGGTGGGGGCAAATGCTGCTGGACTTATGAGTGATGAAGATGTACAAGAATATGAAAACAAAGCATGTCCAACTTGTGGTTCGTGCTCTGGCATGTATACAGCAAATAGCATGAACTGTTTGACAGAGGCTCTTGGAATGGGCTTAGGTGGCAATGGAACGATACCAGCAGTTTACTCTGAACGAATCCGTCTAGCAAAACATGCAGGAATGAAAATTATGGAATTGCTAGAAAAAAATATTTGCCCACTGGATATCATGACCGAGAAATCGATGTTAAATGCATTGACAGTAGATATGGCACTTGGTTGTTCTACGAATAGTATGTTGCATTTGCCAGCGATTGCGCATGAAATTGGTATGGACTTTGAGATTGATTTTGCAAACCCAATTAGTGAAAAAACACCGAACTTATGCCATTTGGCACCAGCAGGACATACATATATAGAAGATTTAAACGAGGCAGGTGGCGTGTATGCAGTGATGAATGAATTGGCAAAACTTGACTTGATTCATAAGGACTGTATGAGTGTTACAGGCAAAACTATGGGAGAAAATATTGCAGGCTGTATAAACAAAGATACACAGGTGATACGCCCAGTGGAGAACCCATATAGTAAAACAGGTGGACTTGCAGTATTAAAAGGCAATCTAGCACCCGACGGCAGTGTTGTAAAGCGTTCTGCAGTTGTTGATGAAATGCAAGTACATGCAGGACCAGCACGTGTCTTTGATAATGAAGAAGATGCAATTACAGCGATTAAAGGTGGAAAAATCAAGGCAGGAGATGTGGTGGTTATTCGCTATGAGGGACCAAAAGGTGGACCAGGTATGCGAGAGATGCTAAATCCGACGTCAGCGATTGCAGGCATGGGACTTGGTTCAAGTGTAGCACTCATTACAGATGGACGCTTTAGTGGAGCTTCAAGAGGTGCCTCGATTGGACATATATCCCCAGAGGCGGCAGTGGGTGGTACCATCGCGCTGGTAGAAGAGGGCGATATCATTAAAATTGATATTCCAAACTTAAAATTGGAACTAGATGTGATAGAGAGTGTCTTAGAAGAGAGACGACAAAATTGGCAACCACGCCAAGCGAAGATTCAAAATGGTTATCTGGCACGCTATGCAGCGATGGTAACTTCTGGAAATAGAGGAGCCATTCTCGAAGTACCGAAGTAATACAATCGATTGTAATAAAAGTGGTTGCAATAAAGTGATTCTACGAAAAGCGAATGCAACGAAATGATTGTACGAAAGGCACTCGTGATAAATAAAGCAAGACGATAAAGCGAAATGATTAAGAAAGTAGGGAATGATATGCAGTTAAATGGAGCAGAAATCATTATACAGTGCTTGAAAGAGCAAGGCGTGGACGTGGTATTTGGATATCCAGGCGGTGCTATTTTAAATGTGTATGATGCACTATATAAACACAGTGATGAGATACAACACATACTTACCTCGCATGAGCAAGGAGCATCACATGCAGCAGATGGTTATGCAAGAGCAACTGGAAAAGTAGGGGTTTGCCTAGCTACGAGTGGGCCGGGTGCTACAAATCTTGTAACAGGGATTGCAACAGCGTACATGGATTCCATTCCAATGGTTGCAATTACTTGCAATGTAGGAGTTCCGTTGTTGGGAAAAGATAGTTTTCAAGAAATTGATATCACAGGTGTAACAATGCCAATTACAAAACACAATTACATTGTCAAAGATGTCAATACATTAGCAGATACCATTCGAAAGGCATTTGAAGTTGCAGTGAGTGGGCGCTCGGGTCCAGTACTTATTGATGTGCCAAAAGATATTACAGGAGCGATGGCAACTTACCAAAAGCAAGAAATTCTTTCAAATGAAACAGATGTAGAAATTGAAGAGGCAACGCTAGATACTGCAATCAAAATGATACGAAAATCGAAAAAGCCTTATATTTTCGTAGGTGGTGGAGCCGTTTTATCCGATGCAAACAAAGAATTGCGAGATTTTGTAGATTTAGTAGATGCACCTGTTGCAGATACATTGATGGGAAAAGGTGCATTTTCGGGAACAGATGAAAGATATACAGGAATGTTAGGTATGCATGGGACGAAAGTTTCAAACTTTGGTGTGAGCGAATGTGATTTGTTAGTAGTTGTCGGTGCGAGATTTAGCGACCGTGTGACTGGAAATACAAAAAAGTTTGCAAAACATGCAAAAATCTTGCAAATTGATATAGACCCAGCAGAAATTAATAAAAATATTTTGGTACACCATAGTATTATTGGTGATATTAAGCAAGTGTTGTTGAAGTTAAACCAAAAACTTACACAGCAAAGTCATGTGGCTTGGTTGGAAAAGATAAGAGAGTATCAAGAACGCTTTCCACTACAGTATAAACAACAAGGCTTAAGTGGACCTTATATTATAGAAGAAATCTACAAGCAGACAAAGGGTGATGCAGTGATTGTAACGGAAGTTGGGCAACATCAGATGTGGGCAGCAGGGTATTATAGATATAAAAATCCAAGAACTTTTCTGAGTTCTGGAGGACTAGGAACAATGGGGTATGGTCTTGGAGCTGCAATGGGCGCAAAAATGGGCTGTCCAGAGAAAACAGTAGTCAATATCGCAGGTGATGGTTGTTTTCGAATGAACATGAATGAGATTGCAACTGCTACAAGGAGTAATATTCCAATTATTCAAGTTATTGTCAATAACCATGTACTTGGTATGGTACGTCAGTGGCAGAACTTATTCTATGAACAACGTTACGCATCGACTATTTTAGATGATGTAGTAGATTTTGTGAAAATTGCAGAGGGCATGGGAGCGATTGCATATCGTGCAGAGACAAAAGAAGAGTTTCAAGAGATTTTTGCCAAAGCACTTAGTGCAAATAGACCAGTGGTAATAGATGCGCAGATTGAAAGCGATGATAAAGTGTGGCCGATGGTGGCACCTGGCGCAGCAATTAGTGAGGCATTTGACGAAGAAGATATGCTACAAAGAACAGTAATACAAAGACGGTAATACAAAGACATGATAAAGGAGACGAGATGAGTAGAATATATAATTTTTCAGCAGGACCTGCAATCCTGCCAGAAGAAGTGCTAGAAGAAGCCGCAAAAGAAATGTTAGATTATCAAGGCAGTGGAATGTCTGTTATGGAAATGAGCCATAGAGGCGCATTGTTTGAAGGGATTTTACAAAGTGCAGAAGAAGATTTAAGAGAACTATATCAAATTCCAGATTCTTATAAAGTACTTTTTTTACAAGGTGGTGGTTCTGGACAGTTTGCAATGGTTCCGATGAATTTAATGAAGAATAAAGAGGCTGATTATATCGTGACAGGGCAATGGGCGAAAAAAGCAGCACAAGAGGCGAAGAAATATGGGAAAGTTAATATTGTTGCCTCTTCAGAAGATGAAACATTTTCATATATTCCAAACTGCGATGACCTAAATATTTCGGAAACTGCAGACTATGTGTATATATGTGAAAATAATACAATTTATGGAACGAAGTTTAAAACATTACCAAATACAAAGGGAAAACCTTTGGTTGCAGATATTTCTTCTTGCTTGCTATCTGAAAAAATGGATATCACAAAGTACGGTATGGTTTTTGGTGGTGCGCAAAAGAACGTAGGACCATCATCTGGTGTAGTAATTGCAATTATAAGAGAAGATTTACTTGCAGATGATATACAAGAAAATGTACCAACGATGTTGCGTTATAAGACACATATTGATTCAAATTCACTTTATAATACGCCACCAGCATATGGAATTTATATTTGTGGAAAAGTGTTTCAGTGGATACGAAAGCAAGGTGGATTAGAAGTAATCGAAAAACGAAATGAAGAGAAAGCGAAGTTATTATACGATTACTTGGATACAAGTAAATTATTTAAAGGAACTGTAAAAGTGCAAGATCGTTCGCTTATGAATGTGACCTTTGTTACAGGCGTAGAAGAATTGGATACGAAGTTTATAAAAGAGGCAAAAGAACAAGGGCTAGAGTGCTTAAAAGGACATAGAAGTGTAGGTGGTATGCGAGCAAGCATATACAATGCCATGCCAAAAGCAGGCGTAGAGGCATTGGTAGCATTTATGAAAAAATTTGAAGAGGAAAATAAACATCATGTATAAGTATCATTGTTTGAACCCCATTGCGAAAGTGGGACTACAGAAATTTACAAGTGAATATGTGGCAGTCAATAAGCCAGAAGAGGCAGAGGCGATATTAGTAAGAAGTGCGTCTATGCACGAAATGGAATTAGGAGAGAATGTAAAAGTAATTGCTAGAGCAGGTGCAGGAGTCAATAATATTCCACTAGAGAAATATACAGACGCAGGAATTGTTGTATTTAACACACCTGGTGCAAATGCAAATGGTGTAAAAGAATTGGTTATTGCCGGTATGCTATTGTCTGCAAGAGATATTGTAGGTGGTATACAGTGGGTAAATGACGCGAAGAGCGAGACCGATATTGCGAAATTAACAGAGGGTGAAAAAAAGCGATTTGCAGGAAATGAATTAGAGGGTAAGAAATTAGGTGTTATAGGACTTGGTGCGATTGGCGTTCTAGTTGCAAATGTTGCAACACATATGGGAATGGAAGTATATGGATATGACCCTTATGTGTCAGTAGATGCGGCTTGGCAGTTGTCAAGGAGCATTCATCATACAACCAGTGTAGATGAAATCTATAAAAACTGTGATTTTATTACGATACATGTACCTTTTACAGAGAAAACGAAAGGTATGATTGATGGAAATGCAATTTCGTTGATGAAAGAAAATGCAGTAGTTTTGAATTTTGCAAGAGACCAGTTGGTTTGTGAGCAAGAAATAGTTATGGCATTAAAGGATAGAAAAATTAAGAATTATGTAACAGATTTTCCCAATCCGATAATTGCAGGTGTACAAGGAGCGATTGTTATTCCACATTTGGGGGCTTCAACAGAAGAATCAGAAGAAAATTGTGCAAAGATGGCAGTAAAAGAGGTGAGAGAATATTTGGAAAATGGAAATATTCGCAATTCTGTAAACTGGCCAAATTGTGATATGGGAAATGTAGGGGAATCTATTCGTATTACAATTTTACACCAAAATATTCCAAATATGATTGGACAATTTACGCAAATCATGGCAGAATATAATATGAATATTGCTGATATGACAAATAAAAGTAAACATGCATTTGCGTATACGATGCTTGATGTTGATAGCAAATTCCCACAAGAAGTTGTAGGAAAAATCAAGGATATAAAGGGCGTGTTACGTGTAAGAGTAATTGAGGGGGAATAGCTGATGGCTACCATGAGTAGCAAAGGTATAGAAATAGGAACAGAAACAAAGAGCGGGAAAAATAAAAAATTATTCATAATAGTGTTTGTTTTGCTGGCTTTACTAGGTGCTGGTGTTTTTGTGTATCAAAATTTCTTTGGTGGCAATATTAAAATTGTTCTAAGAGCAGAGATGCTCAGTATTATAGAGGGCGAAGAAATGCCACAATTAGTAGTAAATGCGACATCAAAAAGTGAACGAAGTAGGCGAATAACCCCATTTGAAGAAATAACAGTCGGTGATATACTAGACCAGTTAAATAACAATGAGGGATATGAGGTGTTTTGCGAGCCAAGTGAATTGCTAGAGGGTGAATATCCGATTGAAATTGCAGCAGGACATACATTAAAGCAAGAGTTGCGAGGAAAACTCATTATCGAACATGGTATTTTGACTGTTAAAAATCGTTATGGTGAATGGGCAGGAGAGCGATTCAAACGACATGATGGCAGTCATGTGCAGGAAGATTTTGTGGTTTGGCAAGGCGATAAATATTATTTTGATGCACAAGGTGATAAGGTGGTTGGTGAACTGAAACTAAGCTATACTGTGTATACATTTGATGAAGAGGGAAAAGTGATTTCAGAAATACAATTAATAGATCCGACAAAACCAATGGTGGCACTTACATATGATGACGGACCTGCGGGTCGAACAGGTGAATTATTGGATATATTGGAAGAAAACAAGGCACATGCAACTTTCTTTTTAATTGGACAAAATATCAACGATGAAAATGCTCATTTACTTAAGCGAATGATAGATATTGGCAGTGAAATAGGGAATCATTCGTGGTCACACCCAGATCTTAGCACGCTTGAGGAAGAAATGATTAAGCAACAGGTAGAAGATACAAATGGAAGAGTATTAGCAGTAACCGGTGTGTCAGCTCCAATGATTATGCGTCTACCATATGGAGCTGTTAATAGTAAAGTGAGAGAAGTGGTTAGTATGCCACTCATATTTTGGAATATAGATACCTTAGATTGGAAATATCGTGATGAACAGACGATAGTTGACAATGTAATGAATGTTGTAAAAGATGGTGATATTATTCTTATGCATGATATTCATGATGAAACGATAGAGGCGGCAAAAATATTGATTCCGACACTACAAGAGGCAGGTTATCAACTTGTGACAGTGTCAGAACTTGCAGATTTAAGAGGTGTTACACTAGAGTCTGGTGTGGGTTACCTAAGTTTTCCAGAAGAAGAATAAAAGAAAAGAATAAAAGCAAAAAACAGGTTGTTATCTATGAAAATAGAAGAACGACCTGTTTCTTTTATGTAGCGGCTTATGTGATGTATCAAAGTTGGAAAATACGCTTTACTTATGATTTATGCAAGTCACCATTCTTGTGTTTGCTTAAAAGTTGATGTATTTTTTCGGTTGGATTCAATACATCTTCAATAGAAACATCGTGGTTTATAGAATCGATAATCAATGCAAGAAACTTGCTCATATCTGCTACTTTGAAATATGGTTTTTCTAATAATTCAGGTGGAAGATAAGTCAAGTTCGTGGTGATTAAGCGATCAAGATATCCCTTTTCATAATATTCATCAAATTTTTGAAAGCCCTCTGTAAAAAGCCCAAAGGTAGTGCAGACAAATACACGGTTTGCACCAGTACCTTTTATTTTTTTTGCAACATCTAACATACTGTCACCAGAGGCAATCATATCGTCTATGATAATCACATCTTTGCCTGCGACGTCATCACCTAAAAATTCATGAGCGACAATCGGGTTCTTACCATTTACAATAGTAGAATAGTCACGTCGCTTATAGAACATTCCCATGTCTACGCCGAGTACATTTGAAAAATAAACGGCACGATGCATAGCGCCCTCATCAGGACTAATTACCATGAGGTGCTTAGGGTCTACTTTCAAATTAGGTTCTGCACGTAACAATGCTTTGATAAATTGATAAGGTGGATTGAAGTTATCAAAGCCACGAAGAGGAATTGCATTTTGCACACGTGGGTCATGCGCATCAAAAGTTATGATGTTTGATACTCCCATGTCAATTAGTTCCTCTAAGCCTACAGCACAATCCAAAGATTCTCGTGAAGTACGTTTATGCTGACGACTTTCATATAAAAACGGCATAATGACAGTAATGCGTCTAGCTTTTCCAGCAGCAGAGGCGATGATACGCTTTAAATCTTGAAAATGGTCATCAGGTGACATATGATTTAAGTGCCCGTTCACAGAGTAGGTTAAGCTATAGTTGCAGACATCAACCATGATAAATAAATCTTTTCCACGAACAGACTCAGTAACGGTTCCTTTCGCCTCGCCAGTTCCAAAACGAGAGCATATATTTTCAGTAAGGTAATTATCGGATTGGTAAGTAGAAAGTAAAGCACTTTTTGGAGAGTTGCCTAAGGTATCGTGACGAAAATGAACAATGTAGTCATTCATTTTCTCTCCTAATTCTTTGCAACTTTCTAAAGCAACAATTTTAAGAGGGGCAAATGGAATAGCAATTTCAGATGGTTTTAAGTTTGGCATGGTTATCTCCTGCGTGTATTTTAGTAGTGTTATGGGATTGCGTATCATTTCATATCAGACTAATCCTAAAAGTATCTCGGGATTGTATATTACTGCATTTTAATTTGAAAATATTTCGAAATTATGCAATTCCCTCGCATATATTATAGTGTAGAAGATGAGGTTAGGTCAAGATATGCTACAGATAAATTGCAATTTTTTGTATATTCTAGTATGATAGAAGAGGAAAAAGATGCGTATTAGTTTAAATGAAAGAGGAAAATGAACATGAGTAAACCAGTGGTAGCAGTGGTAGGTCGCCCAAATGTAGGGAAATCTACACTTTTTAATGCTCTTGTAGGAGAGAGAATTTCGATTGTAAAGGATACTCCAGGTGTGACAAGGGATAGAATATATGCGGAAGTAACGTGGCTTGATAAAGAATTTACATTGATTGATACAGGTGGGATTGAACCAGAGAGTCAAGATGTGATACTTTCACAAATGAGAGAACAAGCACAAATTGCGATTGATACAGCAGATGTTATTATTTTTATGACAGATGTAAGGCAAGGTTTGGTAGATTCGGACGCAAAGGTTGCAGATATGCTTAGGCGTTCGAGAAAGCCAGTTGTTTTGGTTGTTAATAAAGTAGATAATTTTAATAAATTTTTAGCAGATACCTACGAGTTTTATAATCTTGGAATCGGAGACCCTCAACCAGTTTCTGCGGCTAGTCGCTTAGGAATTGGAGATATGCTAGATAGAGTGACAGAATTTTTTCCAACAAAGGGTGAGGGTGAGGAAGAAGATGACCGTCCTAGAATTGCTATTGTAGGAAAACCAAATGTAGGAAAGTCCTCGATTGTTAATAAGTTACTAGGTGAAAACCGTGTGATTGTATCTACAGTGGCAGGAACGACACGAGATGCCATTGATACGACAATACGCTACAACGGAAAAGACTATGTCTTTATTGATACGGCAGGCTTGAGAAGAAAGAGTAAAATTAAAGAAGAACTAGAAAAATATAGTATTATTCGAACGGTTACAGCAGTGGAAAGAGCAGATATTGTCTTAGTTGTTATTGACGCAACGGAGGGGGTAACGGAGCAAGACGCAAAAATTGCAGGAATTGCTCACGACTGTGGACGTGGTGTTATCATTGTGGTAAATAAATGGGACGCTATTGAAAAAGATAATAAGACGGTAAAAGAATACGAACATAAAGTGCGTTTGGTTTTATCTTTCATGCCATATGCTGAAATTATGTATGTATCAGCACTAAGTGGACAACGCTTGCCAAAGCTATATGATGTAATTGAAACGGTTATTGCAAATCAAACACTTCGTGTATCAACGGGTGTGCTTAATGAGATTATGATGGAGGCAGTTGCAATGCAGCAACCACCATCGGATAAAGGAAAACGATTAAAATTGTATTATATTACGCAAGTGTCAGTGAAACCACCAACATTTGTTGTGTTTGTAAATAGTAAAGAGCTAATGCATTTTTCATATTTGAGATATTTGGAAAATCGAATTCGAGATGCATTTGGATTTTATGGCACATCACTTAGATTTTTTGTGCGAGAAAGAAAAGAAAAGGAGCAATAGGAATGGAACGATTACTTTGTGTTTGCATAGGTTATGCATTTGGATTGATTCAGACAGGTTATCTTTATGGAAAACTGAATCATATAGACATCAGAGAACATGGAAGTGGTAACGCAGGAACGACAAATGCACTTCGGACATTAGGGTGGAAAGCAGGTGCAATTACTTTTCTCGGAGACTGTTTGAAATGCGTGCTTGCTGTAGTATTGGTACGAGTGATTTTTTCACAGTCTAGGGCAGATGCATTGCCACTTTTAGCAATGTATGCTGGTATAGGAACAGTAATCGGGCATAACTATCCATTTTATCTAAAGTTTAAAGGTGGAAAAGGTATTGCAGTAACGGCAGGGCTGATTCTATCTACCAATTTTGTTATGGCAATGATTGCCCTTGTTGTATTTGTATCGTTGGTGGCATTTACAAAGTATGTATCTGTCGGTTCTATAGCAGTTGTATTTTTGTTTTTAACAGAAATACTTGTATATGGACAAAGAGGGGGCTTCGCAATGCAAGCTGGTTTGCTATACGAATTGTATGGAGTTGTTGTCTTATTGGTGGTATTGACGGTGTTTAAACATCGGGAAAATATAAAACGTTTATTGAATGGTACGGAAAACAAATTAGGTTCATCAAAACGAAACAGTGAGGTGAAAAAATGAAAAAAATAGGAATTTTAGGTGCAGGAAGTTGGGGGATTGCCTTAGCAGTATTGCTACACAATAATGGGCATGAGGTAAGTGTTTGGTCTATTGACGAGGCAGAAATAGAGATGTTAAAAACTTCGCACGAGCATAAGTCAAAGCTACCAGGTGTAGAACTGCCAAAGGATATGGTATTTACAAACACATTATCAGATGCGATTGTAGGACGTGATTGTGTGATTTTAGCAGTGCCATCAGCATTTACACGTGCAACAGCACACAAGATGAAAGAGTATGTTATAGATGGGCAACGAATTGTGAATGTTGCAAAAGGAATTGAAGAAAGCACGTGCATGACATTATCAGAGCAAATAGAAGAAGAGCTACCACAAGCAGATGTTGCAGTATTGTCAGGACCAAGTCATGCTGAAGAAGTGGGGAGAGGATTGCCTACAACTTGTGTGATAGGGGCGACGACGGAAGAAACAGCAGTTTATTTGCAGAAACTATTTATGTGTGAAATGTTTCGTGTATACATTAGCTCTGATGTCATGGGGATTGAATTGGGTGGTGCACTTAAAAATGTCATTGCACTAGCAGCAGGAATTGCAGATGGAATGGGATATGGTGATAATACGAAAGCTGCATTGATTACAAGAGGAATTGCAGAAATTGCACGACTTGGTATTGTGATGGGTGGAAAGCGTGAAACATTTAGTGGACTTACAGGCATTGGCGATTTGATTGTAACCTGTGCAAGTGTACATAGCCGAAATAGAAAAGCGGGCTACTTAATCGGACAAGGCAAAACAATGCAAGAGGCAATGGAAGAAGTAAATATGGTAGTTGAGGGTGTTTACTCAGCGAAAGCAGCGATGATACTTTCACGTAAATATGAAGTGAGTATGCCGATTGTAGAACAGGTGAATCAAGTACTTTTTGAGGGGAAAGATGCAAGAGAAGCCGTGAAAGAATTGATGTTACGTGATAATTATTTGGAACAAGGCGATAAAAATGTTTTCTAAATGCAAACAAAATATGCTATACTAAACACTACAAAAGATAGTCTATATTCTTGTACTGTTTTGGTTAGGCGCAGTTATAGCAGGTGTTGTGACTGGTAATGTATTTGTTTGAAAATAGTAAATGAATAGAATGATAAATGAAACGAATAGTAAGTAAATAGAATAGTAAATAATAGAATAGGGGAGAAAACCATGAAAGCTGCAATATTAGCGATTGATACAAAATTATATCAAGGGGAAAAAGAAGATACTTGTACACCAGTTGTAAACCGTATCTTAGAACAAGTGGGTTTTCAAGTGTTGATGGAAAAGGCAATTCCAAAAGATTTTGACGTAGTAAAAGCAGTTACCGCTAGAGTTGTAGAAGAAAATCTTGCAGATTTGATTGTTTCGATTGGTGGCGAGGGCTGCAAGGAATCGGATTGCGTGCCAGAGGCAACAAAAGCAATTATTGAACGCGATGTGCCAGGAATGGCAGAGGCAATGAGAGCGTATATGCTACGTACATCTAAGCGTACAATGCTAAGTAGAGGTGTGGTTGGAATTAGAAAAAATACATTGATTATCAATTTACCAAATAGTCCAATGGCGATACGTGAGATTTTTGATTACCTTATGCCAGAGATTGTACATTTGATAGAAACACTTATGGGACAACATGAAGAATAAGATGAAATAGCAAATAGAGAGGGCAGTAGGAGGCATTATGCAAGTTAAGTTATACACAGATGGTGCTGCTAGAGGAAACCCAGAGGGACCAGGTGGTTACGGAGCAGTTTTAGAATATGTAGATGCAAATGGAGAACTACATAAAAAAGAGTTATCACAAGGCTATATCAAGACGACGAATAACCGTATGGAACTAAGAGGAGTTATTGCAGGACTTGAAGTGCTAAATCGTCCATGTGAGGTTGTTGTGTATTCTGATTCTAAGTATGTAGTTGATGCATTTAATCAAAAATGGATTGATTCATGGGTTGCGAAAAACTGGCACAGGGGAAAAAGTGGACCTGTAAAGAATATTGATTTGTGGAAACGCTTGTTACAGGCAAAAGAAAGTCATAGTGTAACATTTGTGTGGGTAAAAGGACATGCAGGACACGCACAAAATGAAAGATGTGATGTGCTAGCTACAAGTGCAGCAGATAGTGAAAATTTAATAGAAGATGTAGTACAATAGAGTTTCGCATGTGAAACTCTTGCCTGCGGCAGTCGCAATTTGCGACATCTACATTGTACGCCGCAGTGTGTTCCCCCAGAGGGTTTTTATATAATAGGACGTAATTTCCTATTATCATAAAATATAAGTATTTAAGTAAGACAGACGATCGCAGCTACAAGAATCGAAAGAGTGTAGGTGAGGAAAGTCCGGGCTTCGCAGGGCAAGATGCCGGATAACGTCCGGTAGAGGTGACTCTAAGGATAGTGCAACAGAAATATACCGCCTCATCATTGTATGAGGTAAGGTTGGAAGGGTAGTGTAAGAGACTACCGCCTCTTTGGTAACAAAGGGGGCATATGTAAACCCCATCTGAAGCAAAACCGAATGTAAACAATGTGGCTGCCCGTCACGTTTTAGGTAGGTTGCTTGACTGCATTGGTAACAATGTGGCTAGATAGATGATCGTTCAATGACATAACCCGGCTTATCGTCTTGCTTAAATACAAATATTTATATATATGGATATTATGGAGGAGTTCATTTTGATATTTTACTTTTCAGCCACAGGAAATAGCGAATATGTCGCAAAAAAAATCGCAAATGAAGAACATGATAGGGTGATTTCTATTCCAGATGCGATTGCGAATAAAAAATATGAATATTACTTAGGAGAACATGAAAAAGTAGGCTTTGTCATGCCAGTGTATTTTGGTGGACTGCCTACCATTATTTTATACTTTTTGGAGAACCTTGAATTGCTTAATATTCAAGGTACTTATTTTTATCATGTACTTACTTGTGGCGAAAATACAGGAGAGGCGAGCTATCTACTCAATAAAACAATTCAGAAAAAAGGTTATACACTGTCAGCGCGCTATGGAGTTGCAATGGTGCAAAATTACGTACCACTTTATAGAATGGCGAATAAGATTGATGCGAAGAATAAGTTAGATAAGGCAGAAAAACAAATTGAAGTGATTTGTAAAGCGATTCATAATTGTGCATATGGGGACCAAAACACAGTGAAAGGGCATATGTCAAAGCAATTTACAACATTTGCATATCCACTTTATGTACATGGGCGTAAGACGAAATTATTTAAAGTTACCGAAGATTGTAGTGGTTGTGGATTGTGTGAATCAATTTGCCCTTGCCAAGCGATAGAGATGCAAGCCAAGCGTCCAGTGTGGAAACAAAAGAGGTGCGTACATTGTATGGGGTGTTTGCATAGGTGTCCAAAGATGGCAATTCGCTATAAAAAATTGACAGAGAATAAGGGACGTTATTATAACCCTTATGTAAAGTGAAATAAGAAGTTAATAGAGAATGAGAGATACGATTATAATATAGATTAAGAAATGAAATGAGAAGTTAATAAAGAATAAAAGAGGAGAATTGTATATGAGACGAAAGGAAAGAGAAATAAAGGATACGAACAAGATACGTGAAATTATAGAGCAGTGTCAAG
>JGI994J12354_10001557_pt1 | contig 23171 bp, 21 predicted proteins | sample IntmicLarv3ML3BL_FD_12354 | JGI IMG/M metagenome (IMG submission 12354) | reverse complement strand
TTATACAAAATCCCAGCCAAGGCACCAAGATCCGTTGACTTGTAAAGAACATCTCTTTCACCTGCAGCGCCCGTCGTCGTGGTCTGCTGACCGCCGCGATAGTTTTTTGCTCCCAGCAGTTTCTGCTTCATACTGCATGGGCTGTCTGCCCTACCACCTCCCTGTCTGTACACACATTCCAGCTCATAGTCTTGGACCCCAACAAAATCCGATACAAAATCAAAAACCGTTACGTGCACCTTCCAGTCTGGGGATTTCGACAGGACTTTTACAGAACTTTTTTTGTAATAATAGTTACCACTGACATTCGCATAATCCGGGTCTGATTTCATCTGCTGCAGCGTTGGCGCACTCCCGCCCCCGATTGAACCACCACCGGCAGAAGCACTATTACTATTACCCGTTACCACCTTATCCTTGAGAACGCCTCCCAGCTTGCCGAAATCTACAGCACCTGCATTGGTCATCCCAACAGAAGCACTGAACAGCAGCAGTGAAGCAAAAATAGTAAAAAATCGTTTCATAACATACCCCTCCTAAAATGGGTTCTTCCTTTTCGATTGCCCAATATCGAACTGCATCTGCGCCAAAACATGCCACCACTTCAGAAAAACCGGCAATGCCATGTGACACACACACAGGATCCGCTCACAAATAATCTCTATCTGCACAACAATAGTATCCCACCTCCACCACCCACAACAATATTTTTTCATCACTCCGGCCCATCTCTTTTGCATTCATACAACATCATCTCCCAAAGGGGACAGCTACGCTACCCCCCCTTTTTTGTTGGACTGGATCAGGAAAAGGCCCGTCTCCCGCAACATCAAAAAACACAAAATGCCCGCAAACGCATCTAAGCGCGCTTTAGCGCATTTTACTGAACTTGCTCGCCACCAACCAACGATCATTGAAGTCGCGCCAAAGGCCTTTGAGTGGCGTTTAAATTGATTTTGATTTATTTTCCCAGCAGCCCAGAGCAAAATCAACATCAATGCCCCTCTCTTTTTGCCACTGTAATTTCCCTCAATATTTTAACTAGCCCGGATATTTCATGAGTAAGTTGTAGTCGTTGTTTTTTGCGGGTAGTAGAGCTTGTCATCTGGATTTGATGTGGCGATGAATGGCTGAGGTCGTCAAACCTGATATTTTGGGCACAATTCCCCCTTACCCCCACCACTTGTCGTGATGCCGGGGGATGGCACTGGAGAAGGACTCAGGGAGACAGCGCGTAGACGGCACGCTGGAATGTTTCTCGCAGAGGATGATGTGACGCCAACAGGATACGGATACGACGGGTATTACGAATAATGGCCGCCCCAATCTTGAGCAGTCGCACACGGATAGTCACCGTACTGGCACGTTCCAGCTCCGTTCCCCTGAGCGCCTGGCGCTTGAGGTGTTGCATCAACGTATATACAAGCAAGATGTAAAGGCACACCATGAGACACCATGAAACAAAAAACCCGCCTGACAGCTAGTGTTTAAGCGATGGAGGAAATCTAATAACCGATAAATGCACTGAAATTACTTACGGTATCGCAATATAAACATCAGATATATCCCTAAATATACCCCAACATCTAATTCATACTGATTTCTGAGCAACTAATTTCGCTATTGTTGTACGGGTGCGCCAAATTGAATCATGCGCAGTTGCTTTTACCCCCTGTGCCAACCACTCACAGAAAGATAACATTTTATATTTTGGGATGTTGACATTACATTTTTGATGTCCACAAGACTTATAGTAAACGAGATATTAACTGCGATAAAAAAATTGCGGGTAAAACAGCGCAACATCACACCTTATAAATAAGAAAAATTTAATAAAAATAAAGCACTATTTAATTTGTTTAATCAATACCAAGGTTATATTGATTTGGCGCATCCTTCATTCCAAGAGCTTTGCAAAATATTGGGTTAAATGCATATTTCGCAGAAGCCCCTTGAATTCTTGCCTTTTGCACAAGTAATTTAGAGTTATATTGAACATCATAAATATATTCAATACGATCATCAGTCTTTAGTCCTATTACAGCGTAATAAAGCAAAAACTCAAATACTTGATCAACCTTATCTCTACTAACCCCACCTTCCAAAAGCCGTTCAATAATTATAAATTTAGTCGTTTCTTTTGGAAAATTTATAAAGTTATACAACAAATCTGGAGCATATGGACAAATATCAGAAAGTTCATGATCAAGTTCAACAAGCAAATCATCTGCGTAAGCACGCAAGCCTTTCTCTATGTCCTCTTTTTCAATTTTAGAATGGTTAAAGCTATTAGCAAAATATTTGCAATGTAAGAACACTTTTAAGAGATTTCTTGGTCTCATTAGTGATCGTTCTATAAAGTAAGATGACGTCTCTTCACCATTATAATGAGATATACATATTTCTCTCCATAATTGTTCAAAATCAACATCTTTTTCAACATTCATTCCTCTCTGAAAACGCAATCGCAATACTTCCCTAAGCATATCTGAATCGGTCCAATCCAATACAGCTCGTGAATCCTTTCCATAGTCCGCACTACCTTTCATGAGCAATTCATAAACATCATTTCGAATAAAAATCACACATTTAAGATTCAATTTTAATTTTTGCATATCTCGCTCGATTTTTCTGCCTGCATCAAGCAAACATCGCAAAACCATAATATCTATATGATCCACACCTACAGGATTCCATCCCTTATCTAAATTATCAAATAGAATCCAAATTGCATTTTTTGTATCCAAATACTCTTTAAGTTTTTGTTGAAGATTTTTAATATCATGAGAATAAACAAGTGATGTAATGTCTTGCGAATTTAATCTTACATTATGCGAATCTGAAAAACGAGCTTGGTATTCCATCGCAATTTGATTAGACAAAACAGAAAGTCGTTCTGAAAAATCACCTTCCATTGAAAAATTATCAACCTTGTATATCTTTTCTAACTCAACATATTTTTCAAAAAGCTTATGATTGTTTTTATAAATATGTCTATCGTTTTCTAAAATTTTATAAGTCAACTCCAACAAAAGTAAATACTCCCAAAAAGCAGTAATTAAATGCTGCCCTGCTCCTTCTGTAACATAAATAAGTAAATCTTCTTTTAGTTTTATTAACTGGTACCCTTCGGGTTTTAAATCAACGATTAAGTTTCTTCTGTCTGATCGAATTTGGTCTCGAAGCTGTAAAAATAAGGCTGTTTTTCCAGAACCTTTTCTTCCAACGACTAAATTAACCTCCCCATTTTTTACTCGATAAAATTGATCCGTACACATATAATATTCTCCGAGCGTTGTCATCTCATTTTCCGCAGTCGGATCGCCAATTACAAGATTTTGTAATGCGTTAGAAGTTCTTTGTTTAGGAGGATCTACATTTTGTAGAAAGCTTGTTATTTCTAGGGCAAATTCAGCAATAGATTCTAATATGTCATCTGGGTGAGAAAAAGCCACAACATCATCACGAACATCCAGTGGAATATTAAAATTTGTTGGGGCAAGAATTAAACAAGGCTTGTTCATCCCCATAGCAAGACCAGCAATAAACATTGTTCGAATATTGTGTATCAATGCCCACTCTTTTTCTTCCGTTTCAAATGAAACCAATATTCCTGCAGAACAAGCCACTTGCCTTATGGCATCCATAGCGGAGAGGCGAGAATCCTCAGAAGGGTTAAAACTCCTATACCTGTAACGAGTTTTTTTTAAACGCGATGTCATCATTGTTGCGGCGTCACCCTTGACAGGAGGCTCCAAAACATAGACAGGCGTTTTTGTATCAACAACATCTTCAAATTTCAATGCAGTCTCTTCAATCATCTCAATAAGTCGCCTGCATAAGGAATTCGCATTTGTATAGGAGAAATAGCCTAACGTATCAAATATTCCAACTCTTGTTGCTAATTTTCTATCCCCTTCCATGTTGGAATTACGAACAAGAAAAACCCTTTTCTTTTGTCCAATGGCATAACCAACTTCGTAAACAACGTTGAGATTTAAATAAGTTATATCCGCCACAATAAAGCTAGATTTCTCTATCTGCTCCTTAATAGGATCAATAAGTGGTCTACCAGGTATATCATTAAATATCCAAGAATGATATTTCACCGCTTTCGTATTAACATTTGCCTCATTTAAAGCCGTGTCAATTGCATGTGACAACAACTCGTCCTTGGATGGATAAGCCACAAAAGCTTTTGAGATATTTTCCATAACTTTATCTTTGTAAAATATTAATAACTCACGTATAACAAACAAAGGGTAATTAAAAATAAACCCCTAATAGGTTATTTTTATAGCAACGCTTGGCTTTGTATTTTAGCCCGTATGAAATCCTGCTATGCATCAAAATTTATTCCAAGTTTAAAAAGTCAAAACGGCCAAGTTGTAGGAGTTTTTCTCTAGCGCGTTTTGCATTTTCACATATTTCATGGACTTCAGACTTCAATCCAATTTTCAGGATTTGTTTTACTTCATCAACTGGAATGAATACATATGTGCCCTGCTCCATGGAATCCATAATTTTCGCAAAGCACTCAACGACCAATTGCAAGTTATCTAAAAGCAAATTACTTAAGATTTGAATATCTCGATAAAAATCTGCGTTCACATGTTTAAGATCAAGAATTTTCGAAAAAGAACGTAAACGCCATTCGGGACTCAAGCATTCTGCGTCTAGCCAAAAAGTGAACCCCTGAAGCTCTTTCGGCTCAGCCACTTCAATACGCCATTCAACATAGGCTATAGCGCAATGCATCTGCTTTTCGTTTAAATATCTCTCACTATTTTTTAGAGGGAAGGAAACACTTCTAAAAAGTTCTGTCCAGCATTCACGGTCATCTCTAGTCTTGTCATAAAATCGCGCCAAAAGACTTTCTTCCCCAGTTAGGGGAAAAATTCCCCAGAGGTAGTAGGCAAAAAGATGAAATCCTAGCCTGCTAACCGACTCTTTGTCGTTATTTTCTTCTCGCACCAAAATGTTCAGGTTTTCAACTGCGAACTCAAAATCTTTTTGCAAAACTTCAAACATTACCTCATGTGGTGGGTTGAAGCGAAGATAGCTACTTAACGCATCCCACCAAACAGGGATATCTCTCTGAGGGAATAAGATTTCTCGTTTCTCTATTGCCCAAGCTTTATTGGTCGCACAGATTCTTCCGAAATGAATTCCCAACAGAGCATGCTCAGGCCGTGTTAGCCGAAATTCTGCATCTTCAGAGATTCGTGTCGAGAGGATGTCTGTCACTTCCGGCAAAGAGTCTTCTGGCAGATGACAACGAATCCAGAAACCAAAACTGATAAGAGATTCAAGTGCCCGGCTACGAGTATTGTTAATAGCCTCAGTAATTGGATCATCTTGATTAAGTAATACCGGCTGATTACAGTCAAGCGAATAGTCAAATTGATTGCAGACTAGTCGGAGAAGATGTGCAAGGCCATTCCTTGCGGTAATTGGCGTAACAATATCTTTGTCTATGCATACGTCGATGAAATCAACCACGGCCCGTCGAGAAGATGCCCAGCTAGGAAAGTCACGCGAACTGTCTTGTGGCTTTGGCTGGCCATCTACACTTTTTGTATCTGGGTGCGATAAAACCCATTCACAGAATTCGATAAACTGGCTGAGGTTGCTGAGATTTTCATCTTTTATGAGTTCTTGCATAACCTTAACAATGGAAGCAACATAGATTGGTCGTGCAATATCATCCCGATGACTCATCCAAAAAGCAAAGCGTTCTTCATTAGAAACGATCCTCTCTTTAAACAAAGATTGAAAAACATCGGCAAGTGAGGAGATGTTGATTTTAACTAACCAGTCGTTTTTATCCTGATGTTCGTCATTCCACTCATTTAAATAGTTCAGAAGTACTTCATCTGCAAAGCTTTCAAGATCTTCGATAGACTTAGGGCTACGGTAACTAACCATACCGCTACGTACCCCACTATAGGGCGAATATTCATCGTCTGTAATCTCTTTTGTTGTTTCATTTTCCTCTATTTCATCGAAATAACTCTTATACCTCCCTTTCAACAGCACCAAAAATGGACGTAGCTGTCTACGATGGAAATGGTGTTGACGCTGTTGAAAGGCATCTTCACTGTATCGTTCCCCCATCCATTCTCTGAACTTTTCTTTAGAAGGGCCACAAAGGATGGCATCAAAAATGTTTGATTGTTCACTTTCTGTAAGCAACCTAGAACCAAAGTGTTCGCAGGCCTTACGAATCATTAACTGGAATTCATAGTGATGTTCCCACTTCGAATAATCACTATGCGCAAGAATAAGATCACGTATCCAAGGTAGAGTCTGTTCATTTGGGTATGAAGCATAAAGCAGCTGCCGTAAACGCTTGAATAATTTCCACCTCTGACCTTGCAATTTTTGGTTCAGCAGATCAATAAACTCTGGAGCATTGCGGTAAACCCGTTCACAAGCATAGATCAGTGTATGCACTAGGGCTTCTTTAACATCTTGATGCTCAAGATCAGACTTGTCTAATCTTCGACACCAAATCTCCGATAAGTCCTCATCGCCCCTTTTGTTGAGATCTTCCGTATGCATTTTCATCCTAATCATGTTTGCTACTGCATCAATTAAAATGCAGGCAGCCTGATATGGTTCATTCTCAGCTAGGGGGCGAACGCCTTTTTCCAGAATCTGCTGATACTCCCACGAATTAAACCGTGGAGTAGGTTCAAGCAAGATGTTCAGAGCATCGGGGTCTTCTTTTCTAGTCTGCTGTTTTTCTTTCGTTTTTGCGTCTTCCCGAAAAGGAATAAGCTTATCAGCCATTTCAAGTGCTTCTTTAATATTGCCTTGGGCAACCCAATTTTGGAGCAAGTTCGAATAGCGATGAGCAAATAGTTGATTCTCAAGCTCGGCATATTCAATGAGTTTAGGAAGCAATCTGGCTGAATTTTGCTTTTCCAGATTAAGTGCAATAGAAAGAATATCCTCATAAACCCTTGGGTTATCCGTTTTTGGCAGTGCAAGCACAATATCAATAGTTTGCGCTGCTGCTTCACTCGCAACTTCCACTAGATACGCCAGTTCTGGCCAGTGTGGATATTGCACATACCCATCAGAAAGCACTCTCATTTTTGGAGGATCACTAAAATAACCTCGCTCGAGGAGGGGAGAAATCCACAAGGGGTTCTTCAACCTAGAAAAAAAATATTGCCGATCTGTCTCTTTTTTTACGGATGATAGAGCTCTCTCTATCATCTCATTGGTTGGTCGCGTCCAAGATTTCATTTAAAGCCTTTAACCGTTCATATTGACTGCTGGCGGCGATATAGAGATATTTATCCAAGCAATTAAAATGCATTGCTAAATCAACATTATCATTTTCGCGAAAAGAGTCTTTTCGAAGATGAGTTCGTGCCATAAACCAACTTCTTGTTTTTCGCCACTCTGAGAGAAAATTTTTAGGAATTTTCTCTCTATCAGCATATTCAAGAAATGTGCTGAAAAACAACACGTCCATATCAGAGTTTCTTTGTCTGCCAGCTAAGTGCTCTTCAATTAAGTTGGAGATCATTTGGCATATTTTGATAGGGATTAAATAAGCCTCTTTGCTCTCTTTGATAGATGGATCGTCATTGACTTTCCATTCATTACGCCAATTTTTTTGTAATTCATCAAGACGCTGTTTGTATTGAACTTGAGTTCGTTCGATACCCGCGAAAGTTCCTGCGAGACCATTCATCATATCTCGGCTAGCGTGCGCAACAAACGAGATATATCCTGGAGGCTTTTGACTCAGGAAAATTACAGCACCTTTATACGCCGCCGCAAATACGGGTAGATTGAGGTCATCCTTCAGCCATGCGTAAACTCGTTGTTGTTCATTATTCAGTGGCATAGGAATAGATAGCAACAGGGGGGCAATTTGGTGGAGAACTGATTCATGGTGAAATTAGTACCAATTAAGTAGCTACACTTAAATCATAAATTATCGCATCAGCGATTGTCCATCTTAGGGGTAAGTCGAAATTTTTGCTTCCAAGAGTATGAGATCTAGTCACAAGAGAGGTGTGGCAGAGCGGGGCAAAGGCACCCTCAAAGGAGAAATTCTGCTTCACAAACCGAAAAACATTAACGAGACTAGAAAAATGATTGGACAATCCGTCGATATTTACAACCAACGACGTCTTCACCTCAGCTGAAAATACAAAACGCCCAATGCTGTGCATCAGGCGTTCTTTGATTCGTAAATCCGTCAACTTATTTCAGGATAGGACATCATTTTGAAAAATTTTGTTGGCGCTTAAAACTGTTTTTGATAAATTAAGTTGAAGATTTCAATATACACTCGCCATAAACCATTGATTTTATAAATATTTTTTATTTTTAATGCTTTTTTATTCACAATGAGGGTATGACTAGGGGTATTTATTTATTTCCAATTGGCTTATGCTGTAACTTTATTGGTTTGTAGATGAACATTAGACTCCCTTCCTCCCGCCATCAAACCACTAAGTGTATGATTCTTAGGAAAAGTAGACTGGGCGCGGGTTTCAAAGCATCTTGTTGTGGCACATGCGATGGCACATTGGCATGGAGATCAACAAAATGACGGAGAAAAAAGTGATCCCCGGACTTCTCAAGCAAAAAAACTCATACTACTTCCGTGTCTGTAGACTGTCGGGCACACTATCCCAGCGACTTTATTAAAGAGTCTCTTCGTACCAAAGATTTTAGAACAGCCAAGTCTCTTGTTATAAGACGAAGAGCTGAATACGAAGAGGAGTGGGATCGTATTCGCCAAACAGGTTCAAAAGCCAAGGCACCCATTACTCTTGCCCAGATGCATGAAATCATTGTTGATAATCTCAGGTTTCAATTGAAGGTTGATGATGAGTCACGCATATAGGCACGAAGTGGTAGATCGTCAGCTTGCCTATGCGCAGAAAAACAAGGTGGATGCAGCCTATGACCGGGCGAAATTTCTGGATGAGAGAAAAAAGATGATGCAGGACTGGGCCGATTATCTGGAGAAAATATACATTCGGAGCGCCGTTGGATTATAAGCTTGTGAAATCAGGTAAGTAGAAAAGATGATGAAATATATTTATATTAAGAAACATTTGCACGTTTCCGGGAAAAACAGAAGTGTTTCGTGATAGAAGTAAATTACTGGAATTTAGAGAGTGAGAAAAAAAGAATGAATTGGCATCGGATTGACTGGAACATGGCTTGCATGCGTATGCGAACGGCACTAGCCTTAATGGGAGCCATGGTGTTTTACGGCGCGATACTGGCGATTCTTGTTTTGGTCGTGTCGAAACATGTTTTTGAGGAAAATCATTATGAGATATTTCTTTGTGCGTACTGGTTTTTCGTTTTTGTTCAAATAGCCAGTTTTTCATGTAGCAAAAAATTCCGTAAATTTGTCTTTAAATCCTTTGAACCGTGGAAAAGAGGTAATCGTGTCTCTGGTAATTAATATCATTGGTTTTATTGCTGGTGTTGTCGGCTTGTCAGCGATAAATGCACGTTTTGCTGCGGACACTATTGGTGCCCTGACAGATAAACCGGCGAGTATTTTTTTCCTATGGATTTTTGCTTTTATGTGCGTGTTTGGTATATCGGCACTTGCTATTTTTTGTCTAAAAAATGCACGAAAATTTCATGTTGAAGTTGATGAAAAAACCAATTTGCTGATTCGCGGATTAAGGCCTGATGAGTTTCATGAGAATGAGATTGATTTGCTAAAAGAGGCGAAGCTTGTTGCCAGCCCGGAGGGCTACAAAGGAAAGTGGTATCAAACGATGGGTGACAGGGGGAGTTTTGGCATCAGGGAGACGGCTCGAGGTGGCCGCATAATAGATTTTGATATTCCCGGTATTCCTAAGGGCGGACGTTTGCGCAGGATGATGGATTGATGAGGCAACCATGAAGCAACCAACCGACAAGTATTACGGTATACCGATGGATGAATGGATTATTCGTTTGCCAGAAGACTTGAAGCAAGACGCCGTTGCATTATGGCATTTGGTTGCTGGCGGACGCGATAGCTTCGATCTGGATAGCACTGAACTTGTTGAATTTGTCCGAAAGTCCATTCAGGTCTTGCTTGAACATGGCGCTTTGCCTGTCGTTGCTGATATCGGCGGCAATAATGATTGGCGGTTGAGCGATGCCTATCAAACAGGAACTGGGGATACAGTAGATGCAATCCTTGCGGACTGGTTGAACCTTGGCTGTGATCCGGATATCGGTGGTCTTTGGTTCTCCCTGCCGGAAAGATTCTGAAAGCGACATTTCAAAGTTTTCTGTTAAACCGATGTGCATTTTCAAATGATTTTGCAGAGGGGAGAAATTCATCATGGCTAGAAGAGTTCTGCCGTTTACTGAAACAAAAATAAAAGAAGCCAGGCCACAGGAAAAAACTTGCAGACTGTTTGATGGCGGCGGCCTGTAATTGCACATGAGAGGTATCACAATGAGTACAGAGCAGGTTCTTTTTGAAAAATACGGGCCATTACTGACACTGGGCGTTCTCGCCAGTTTGCTGAACCGCACAAGCGATGGTTTGCGACTGTTTCTGACACGCGATTGCGAAATGTCACAAAAGCTGAACAAGGCTCGCCTCAAAGTCGGCTGACGGGTTTACTTCAGAACCAGCGTCATATCCGCATCATTGATGGCGATGACACCAGACTGACAAGCGCCATGAAACACCGTCGTCGTGTCCGGAACCGCTTTCTCGGCGTTACACGGAACACCATTCCTTATCTCATGGAATTGCGCGAAATTGCTGGATCAGTTTCAGCGACCGTTCTCATGCAGCAACTGGATTACTGGTTCATCCGGTATCCTGAGGGTTTTTACAAATTTCTCGAACCCCGGCCCAAGGCGTCTTTCATCCTGCCTAGCCTTTTTCCCGGCGACTTCTTCGGGGTACCGGAACGAAAGCGAAAAGACCAGGTTCGGGTCCGCCCAGGCGCTCCTGTCCTTCAGGGAGCGTTTGTTGTCCCCCACCACAAACTGGTAAACCCGCCTGTCGGTCACCACCGTGACATTGGTATTGGCCTGCAGGTCACGGGGCTTGATGAAAAGATGCGAGCTTCGCGCGATGATCGTCCATGCACGGTCATCACCTACAGCAACGTCGCGGATGGTTTCATCCGGATCAAACTGGATGTGGGTGGAAACACCGTAAAAAGTCGATACCCGGACAACGTTTTCCGGGTTGTACTCGACGGTCCGGATACGGGGATCATCCCGTCCCTTCCTCGGTCAAATTTCACCGTCCGTTTCAGCTGCCTCACCGGTTTCAGCCGGTTGCAGTGACGTCAGCTTGTCAGCTAGCCAGTCGTCGTAGCCTTTCTGGACCAGTTCAAATGTTTTGCCGATTTCTTCAGCAAGAGAGCCGTCAAAGACACCTAGTCCCTTCAGGATTTCTTCTGCCTCGCTGTAGCCTTTTTCAAAGCCGCCACGAATCAGCTCAATAAAATTGCTAGCCATTTTCGCTTCATCCTCACCTGAGTGAGAGGCGGAGTAGTTGGCATAAAGGCCAAGCGAGAAAGAAAGGATCACATTTGCCGTACCCTCCGGGGTGGCAAACGGATTGTCAGAGTCGTTCATTGTTGGCATCTGGTAATTCGGCATGATTCTGGATTCAAACGTAATATTCACGCCCTCAGTGTTGCCCAGTGCTTCATAAATGCCTTGCAGCGCGGTACGGAAGAAGAGTTCCTGTGAATTGTCGCCTGACTTGATAGAGACGCTCATGGAGGCTTCAATAATCTGCCGGTTCAACGAAGTCCGTAGATTTTCCGCTGTTGGCTTTTGTTCAATCATGCCAGTCGCCGTTGTGCCGGATTTTTCCTTGCCGGTAGGCGTGGCGGTTGTGCTGCCCTGTGGCAGGGATTGATTCGATATGGTTGGATTCATCGGGTTTTCTCCTGTATGGGATATCTGATTTCGGTACGTCTGACATAAAGCCAAGCTGATACCCCGTTACATCCTTTACGGACAGAAGCAGGAAAACTTGAGAAAGGGGTGGCCGGTTTTCCGATCCGGGTAGAAATAAGAGGTAAAGCACCTTTTAAACACGGCTTTAAAAATGTGCTTGTACCGTTAACATAAAATCCTGTTTCGTTGTTTTGCAGGAGTTTTATGGCTATTGGTTTTCTTGCCTCTATCGGCCTTGGCATTGTGTCATCCATCTTTCAGAAGGTGACATCAGGAGTGTCATCAAAAACCCCAGAAGTCCGGGAGATTGATGCCGCATCTGCACCATCGTTCAGGGTAGAGCTGAGCGAATCCATGAACGCGATGAAAAAGAATGTCGGTGTATCCGGAACGGCCGCAACTAGGACACCCATTGACCAACTGCTTTCCCGTTCGTCCGACCCAGTCAAAAAAGCTTGGGAAAAGACCCGGCAGGATCTAGGTCTGGATGCAGACAGGGGGTACTATATCAACCCGACAGCAATGATGTCGCTGATGGCAGAAGCTCGCCTGAGGGGTGGGATTGATTCTGACGGTAATCTGACGCTAAACCAGAAAGATTTTTTCGGCACCAGTGCTTTTTCTGCGATCAGTGCTATAGATGCTGTTATTAACAGGTTGAATAGCCCGATTCCCGGCTACGACCAGAATCCTCGTGACAGGCAGGCTGCGCTAGAAATGTACACCACTTTCAGGCAGAACCTGGCGAGCGCCTGACGGCCTTAGGCTTGTTTGAATAATCCCCATCCTATGTTTTGCGCTTTGCTAGGTAGCATCTGGAGGCGGCGTAATGCCAAAATTCTTATGGCATAGTATGTTTTGATTTTCAACAGACAAGGCGTTTCGGCAAAATAGGTGAGATATACATTGACCTGAAGAATGCAAAAAGCTATTATCCCATTCTCACTTGGAAGACAGGTGCATGGCGAGGAGATGTGGCCGAGAGGTCGAAGGCACTCCCCTGCTAAGGGAGCATACGGGCAAAACTCGTATCGAGGGTTCGAATCCCTCCATCTCCGCCAACAACACGTTCTTTGACGTTCAAAAAAGTCCAAATAAACCGCATAATGCAATGAAATTATGCGGTTTTTTGTTTTTTAATGTTCAAAGAAGTTTATTTGCACCAACAAATTTTAGGGGTGCTTTTCGGGTTGCAAAAAATATCCTTAAATTACATATCCCTATTTTGCGTTTTTTATGTTGCAAATTTCGCAATTTTTCAAAATTATCTTGGCAATCCCGGGTTAATTTCCTGTTCCATCGTTCAACACTTACAAGCCCGCTTGTTATGCAAGAAACAGATACAAAAAGCATCGCCAGATTATTTTAAATACGTAACAACGCTGCAATAAATATTCTCAAACTCAACCCAAACTACAATTCCCCTATCAGCTTACTCAACGACAAAACCCGTTTCCTTGGACACGAACACTCCCTATAATCCAATGTAAATGAAATATTTTTATCCTAAGACAGAGAGCACCTTTTTCTTCGAGTTCTGATGTCCTCTAAAACAAGAGAGCTACTACCATGCAAATACCTACCTTCGATCAACTGATGGCTCCCACCATAAAGGCGCTAGAAAACCTTGGTGGTTCCGGCAGTATTGAGGAAATAGCAACAGAAGTCATAAAACAGCTTAATTTGCCGGAAAACATCACATCAAAAATGCACAACCCCGAAAAATCCAGCCGGACAGAAGTTGAATACCGTTTAGCATGGTCACGCACCTATCTAAAAAAATATGGGCTTATTACAAACTCGACGCGCGGCATTTGGGCCTTCACCGACAGCTATAGTCCTGATCTGAAAATAGATCCAGCAAAAATTGTCCAGGCAGCTAAGGAGGATAGGCTAACAAGAAAAAATCAAAAAAGTGACAATATCAGAGAAGATATAAGCCAAACAGAATTTGAGGCCTCCTCTGAAACTGCATGGAAAGATACTTTGCATCAAACGCTTTTAGCTATGAAACCTGATGCTTTTGAACGTCTGACCAAACGAATGTTGCGTGAAAACGGCTTTGTCCAAGTAGAGGTAACTGGACGATCCGGAGATGCTGGAATCGACGGAAAAGGTATTTTGCGTTTACAAAATATTTTAAGTTATCACGTTGTCTTTCAATGCAAACGCTATAAAGATAGTGTTGGCCCTGGTGCAATTCGTGATTTTCGCGGCGCAATGGTCGGTAGGGCGGATAAGGGCATTTTTATCACAACGGGAACCTTCACCCGTGATGCTATAAACGAAGCTACCCGTGATGGCGCACCAGCAATCGACCTCATTGATGGAGAGGTTTTTGCAGAAATTTTGAAAGAGTTACAGCTTGGAGTGAAGACAAAAATGGTCGAACAAGTTGAAGTTGATGCAAAATGGTTCGAAGGAATATAGTCCCTATACTCGTTATCCTGCTCATTGTTCGATATTCCACAAATAGCTTGTAAGGGCCAAGCGAAAAAACACATTCATATTTTATGTATTGCACAAATGGATGGCAGAAAGGAGATAAGCTGGAATAGTTTAGATTCAATCTTATAGGTAGTGTCAGATCAGATTGAGCCATTTTCGGCATGATAACCAAGCCTTTCAAATTTTTACATTCCGGTCAAGCCCTTGCCGCGCAGCGGTGTGCGGCAAGCACAGGTTTGAGGGGAATGTAAAAATTTTGAAATACTATTGGTTGCCGAACTGGACCTCTTCTGACAGTGTCCAGGAGATCAAATACCGATTACTACAGATAAGCCAACGGTTTTAAAATCATGCTGTCTTTTTATATCGCTGAAACTCCTTCGGCAATATCTTTATCATCCCTTCCGCTGACATTTCTTCCGTATCATGTGTCAAATCCAAGCGCTGGAGAGCTATTGCCAAGCGCCTAACACTTCCCATACCAGTCGTTTCCCCTGGCTGTCGGTCTGCTGGTTTTTTTGGTTTTGAAGACGCTCCACGCCTGAGCACTCCTTCTCGCATATACAATGAATATGCTGCCTGAAAAAAACCTCTGTTGTGAGCAAGTGACTGTCTTGATGCCAACTGTTCTGTCATGTCGCCAAACGTATTCATGGGTCGATTCAGGCAGATTTCTGCGCATATGCCGTGAATATGTACAAGCTCATAGGAAGTGCGCACAGCATGCCGATAAGCTAGAGAACCAGCTGCCCCCGAACGCGTCACGATGTAATGCTCTTTGCGGCGCACTCCCTTTTCTGTCAACTGACTGAAATAAACTGCAGAAAGCCAAGCCCACAATCCATCACTTACAGGCGATATCAATTTACCGAAGTCAACAGAAGCAAACCACTCGTTTAAAGCAACACCGAAATCAAAGCGGGAACGGAATAAAGAGTGCGAATCAACCATAGAACCATCGAATATAGCAATGTACTCCTCTCTCTCGAGATAATCCCTTGGAAACACTTCACCTGCTTTTGCATGCTCAAGCCAATCTCCAAAAAAAGCCATGCCCTTATCATTCCACATTCTGGCTTCAATCATTGTTATTCTCCTGCTGCAGTTTATTTCGAAGATTTGTGGCAAATCTGAAATACCTTGTAAAGCATTCAACAACGTTTTCACACCACAACATTCTTGAATCAGAATCGTCCTCATCCCATTGCCCTGGCTGATCAGCACCGATCTTGTCCAGCCAGTCTCCCCATTCACACCACGGACTTTCCGGATCCTCAAATACACTAGGATCCTCTGCTACCACAGCCATTACCTGTTTTAATGCTTCAGGAAGAACCATGGAACAGAATGATGTGTCACTGCTTGCTGCTGCTGCATTGGGAAAGACATCAGAATTGAACTGCAACACTGGACCGTCCCCCGGAGAAACAACAAGCCTCCATACAAGCTCGCCAAGCTCAGCAGACTCCATAGGAAGCAGGCTTTCGCCTTGGGAATCATCCACAGCCCTCAGATTTTCTGCTGAAGCAACAAGACGAGGATTATCTGCCGAATGAAGCAGCATGCGAAAACGAAAGGGCTGAGACATATCCAACCCTTCCAGAGATTCGGGTTCCCGCGAAAAAGAAGAGAGCTCGCCAAGCTGGTAACGGATACTTGTATTACCGGATCTTGCGATAATAATGACCTGCAAATTATCATCAAGTCGAAGTCCTTCTGTATCAAGCCGGGTAAGCTGAAAATACCGGACTCCATTATTTTCAGACATCAGTATGGAAATGCGACTGCGGTTAATCCGGATAAGACCGGTCGGATTACTCCTCGTTGTCAGGCTCTTCATTCTTCTTCTCCGTATAACTCAGTCGCGCTCTCAACCGGAGATTTGGATCAAATCCAGTTGCCTCCACCAAAAAGCGTAGCTCAACAATATCGAACTTAAGGCGGTTATTTTTCTTGCTGATCACCTGCACTCCAAAAAATGAAACGGGCATATCCGCCAGATCAAAATCGAACGGATCATAGGCCTTAAACGGATTCTGATCCAAGCCTTCGTATGCTAGTTCCAGTACACATGAAACAGGAAGATCTTTTACATCAGGAGCGTGGCTGCCGTTGGGCAAAACACGAATGCTGTGTGTGTCAACATCAATTCGAAACGGTCTGGGTACTGGTACAGGAAACTCTCTTGGAGGTGCGGGACTTTTTTGCCCCAGCGCTGCTCCACCACTCTGAGTGGCTTTGCCTTCCACTGCTGGGCGCTTGAAATACTGTGCAAGCACTTTCACATCTCGCTGCCCTTGGCTTTTTGTCAACAACAGGAGAATCCTTGCCGCCGCATTCCTCACTATGCTCAGAGCGCGATCCGGATTTCTGTAATTAGCCGCAAGCTGAGGTCTTTTGCTATTCCATTTCAGATGTGTCGGCTCTTCTGCATCAGCAAGAAAAGCTGAAAGTTGGTCATCTTTTATCAGCGTAAGAACTCTGACCCTCTGCAGATTCGCAGGTCTTGGTCTTTCCAGCCCGATCACAAGATCCCGCCGTATGTAAGCCAGTTCTTCACGCTCCAATATATCAGGCACCTGTATGTATATATCAAACTGTGTGCGCATTTCAGCAGATGGCTTACGACTGATGAAAAGCGGACATCTGATGGATATTATTTCCCCTCTGTCCAGCCGGTCTCTTAAAACCTCAACAGCACCTTCCGGAAAACTTTCAAGGGAAAACTCCGACATATTTTTCAGTGGTGAAACAAGTTCCACTCTGGCATCGGATTCCTCGTTATCTATCGCATATCTGACCAGATTCCTGAAACCACCAGTAAAGCTCGATCGGTTCTGATGAACCTCATCATCTGTCAGTCGGTCTTCAGCAATTCTCTCCACGTTTCCTGCATCAAGGGAAATGCCATCAAGCGTTACTTCCAGACGCCCCCTGAGAATCGGGTAATAAAACTCCGTAAGAACGGTAACAAGCGCCTCGTGCAGATTAAACTCGGACGACAAATACGGAATAACCAGACTGAGTCCGGGACTATCTTTCCGCTTAAGACCAAAAGCTCTCAGAAACTCTTCCTGTTCCCGAACAGATGTTTCAGGTAAACGATCATCACCAGGACCACAACACCAGAAGGCATATCTTTCAAATTTCGTATCAGCATACGGATAATCACGTGTGAAGACGCTCCTGCCCATCATAAGTGACGAACGATCAGTATGCCTGACTGTCAAAGCGAATACGGCTCGAGCATCACTGATATGGTAATAAGTGACCTTTCCCTGACCGGCACTGCCGTTACTGCCTCTAGTGGACTTTGCTCCCTCTCCTTCACTGAACCAGAATGCATTCCAATTTTCAGTTGGTCCATCCACATGACCATCATTCCATGTACCTTCCAGCCCAGTGGTTCCAAAATCCTCCAAGACAAGAACAGAAGCATTGTCTGCCACTGGAAGGTAATGCCCTGATAAAGAGGCCAGCCTTTCTCTGTATTCAGGAGTAATCAGCTTTGCAAGATATGTACCGTCAAATGCCCCTGGCTTTAAAAGTGATATGCGAACCTTTACCGCGCCTGTATTATCACCTGCCCTTGCATCAAGCGAATTCTGCAACGACTCGCGAATAAGAATCTGCAGCGAAGTACGCTCCTCAACTGCAAAGTTATCCTCTGATGTATTCCGCCCTCGCACCCCATAAGTGGGAACAATTTTAAATTTCCAATCAGCCATACCATCTTCCAGTAAAATCAGTCAGCATCAGAACTTCCAGCACATCAACAAGTGATTTTATTACAATAGCGAATTAATTCTGATGCAAATGATGAAACATATCTAATTCTAATATTGGATGAATCAACGGAAAAATTGTAAGAAACAAAAACAGACATGACATCACAAAAAAACGAAAGCTATCCTGTTATCGACCTCTTTGCTGGCCCAGGAGGACTTGGAGAGGGATTCAGTTCGCTAAAAAGAAGTGATGGCACCTCCATATTTCATGATGCTATTTCCATTGAAAAAGATCCTTTTTCGCATCAGACACTTCTGCTTCGTCATTTTTTCAGATCCTTCGAAAAAAAAGTTCCTGAAGATTATTATCATTATCTTGGCGGAAAAATCACGCAGGAAATCCTCTACAAAAGACACCCAAAAAATTATTCCAAAGCACAGCAAACTGCTTTGCTTGCGACTCTTGGAGAAGAAAACTCTCACGAGACCATTAAAAACAAAATTACCAGCCAACTGAAAAACAGGAATAAATGGGTTCTGGTTGGCGGTCCACCATGTCAGGCTTATTCGATTGTCGGGCGCTCACGACGTGCCAGTGATAAAAATTTCGAGGCGGATGACAGACATTTTTTATACAGAGAGTATCTCAAAATACTCGCAGACCATCTTCCTCCAGTATTTGTAATGGAAAATGTAAAGGGACTTCTTTCCGCGAAAATTGCAGGAAAAAAATTGATAACTCAGATTATTTCTGACCTTTCCCACCCCCGACTGGCTTTATCACAAGAATCAGGGGGAACGGGATATAAACTTTATTCGCTCACCACTCCCGCCAAAGAAATGGCTGACCAGATAGAACCGCAAATGTTCGTTGTAAAAGCAGAAGAATATGGTGTTCCACAGGCTAGGCACCGTATGTTCATCGTTGGCATCCGGGACGATATCAATGAGCAACCTCATCAACTCCAGCCTGAAGTACCCCCTACAATAAAAGACATTATAGGTAATATGCCGAAGCTGAGAAGCGGATTATCAAAAGGCGAAGACTCTGCTGAAAACTGGCAGAATGCAATACAAAAAGTTGTCAACAATGAATTAAAAAATCACATTATCAGCACAACAAATTCCCAAAAAGATATTGCTCTTCTAAGCTCCTACTTTATGGACAAGCTCCCTCGCCCGCAGGCACGCTCGTCAGCACGCTATACCTACAATGAAAACGCGAAACATCCAGTTATGCGCTACATTATGGACAACAGACTCAAAACTCTGACCAGCCATGAAACCCGAGGGCATATTCCTGAGGATCTACACCGGTATTTTTTTGCATCGCTTTTTTCCATGGCAAACAAAAGAAGCCCGAAAATGTGTGATTTTCCTCATGCCCTTCTCCCCGCACATAAGAATGTGGAAAAGGCAAAAGCGGGAAAAATGTTTGCCGATCGCTTCAGAGTTCAGCTTGCGAATAGAGTGGCAACGACCGTCACCTCACACATTTCAAAGGACGGGCATTATTACATTCACTATGATCCATTACAATGCAGAAGCCTTACTGTACGCGAAGCAGCCCGCCTGCAGACCTTCCCAGATAATTACAAATTCGAGGGGCCCAGAACCGCTCAGTATCATCAAATTGGGAATGCCGTCCCTCCCTATCTTGCCAACCAAATTGCAAAAATTATTGCAAAAGTACTCGCATCTATTTGAAACACTTCGAAATGACAGACAAAATTTCCAAAGAACACCGCAGCTGGAATATGTCACGTATTCGCGGAAAAAACACCACTCCAGAGCTCAAACTCAGATCTATGCTGCATAAAGTCGGATACCGTTATCGTCTTTATCATCCCAACTTGCCAGGCAAACCTGATATCGTTCTTAAAAAATATAAAGCTGCTGTTTTTGTTCACGGCTGTTTCTGGCACAGACATGTAGGATGCAAATACACAACAACACCGAAAACAAACGCTGAGTTCTGGCAGAAAAAATTCTCCGCAACCATTGAAAGAGATCGAACAAAAAACTCCCTTTTAGAAAAAAAAGGGTGGAAGGTCATCACTATTTGGGAATGCGAACTAAAACAGAATCCGGAGCTTGTTTTAAATAAAATAAGATTTCAACTGGAAAAGTGACTTTTCACACCAAAGCTCAATTACCCACTAACTTTCAATCAGCACACAACTTGTCAGTAAATTCGTTTATAACGAAAGCTGTTTAACGAACCCATAAAAAGAGCAAATTTAGAGTTTCAAACTCCATCCATCATTTCACTCAACGAGAGATCAAACCCCCGAGCGAGATTTTCCAGCACTTCAAGAGACGGATTCCTGACACCCCGTTCAATTCCGCTGATATAGGTGCGGTCAAGACTGCACCTTTCTGCGTATTCCTCCTGCGACCAGCCACGATCTTTCCGTAGCTGACGGACTCTTTGTCCAAAGCGATTGTTAATTGGGATAGCCATCAAAAAATCATGACGGCATGTAGACGATTAATCTACGGACAATCAGTCACAAATTCCTGTTGAAAACGTGACTCATCAGCTACAATTATATCTAATACTACAACGCATTTTTCCCAGTTTTTAGGTGCATCGCAAATAAATTAACAAGGGGGCAATTCGTGGTTTTCGGGCAATTTGTCTCACAATTGCGGCTGAAAAGCCTATCCTGCCCTCCCTAATTGCCCTCTCTAGAATTTCATCAACAAGATAACAAAAAAGAAACAGATCGGTTACAGAAAAGAAACACTTGATAACAAAAAGGAAACAGATAGGAAACAAAAAAGAAACAAAAAGAGAACAACCATATACAAATTGAATGCCATTTAAGAGTAATTCAAATACAAGAGACAAGTACAGTGGCGAAATCTACTTTATTAGCAAAAAAAATACACTTAAAACCACTCCAAAACCAAACTATGAAAAACAAACTTTTTACAGCAATCATCTGCCTCTTTTCATTAACACTTGCCGGATGCGGTGATGGTGTACCAAAAATCGATGACCCGGCAAAACCTGTCGTTGATGGCAAGGCAATGACTACAAATGACTTTATTGGGAAATATTGCATAGGAAAACGTGACAATCCGACTTGCATAAAAGTTGTGGCGGCATATCACAAAGAAAGTACGCGAGGAAAAATCAACAAGTGGTAAGCAAAAAAAGGTAAAACATGGCACTCACTTTTTATAGCGAGATGTTTGGCAAGCGTATAGCGATTTTTACAATACATACTGTCGCAGAGAAGGGAAAGAGACCACAGAAACACGCCAAAAAGTTAACATTGGCCGAAGCATTATAAGTGGACATATATACAAGCAATTATCCATTGAAAAATGACAAAAATCTTTTTTAAATCATTGTGTTAATGGTATAATTTACTCTTGTTATTCAGGAACAAAATGTTCCTGTAAAACCATTCATAAATGAAAGCCTGACATGAATAAAGACACACGTGAAAAAGTTCTTGGAGACCTTTCTACGCTTGGGCTTTTATTCCATCTTGAAGGCGTTGATGTGTCATACGAAGAATGGTCAATGCTATTGCTATGTACGCAAGAAGTCGTTGAAAAAGCATGTTTTACCGAACCTGAAAACCCCGATGCCTATTTTCACGTTACATCTCATCACGGACTACCGAACAGTGGCGACTACATAACCTATACCGTCCCTGTCAAAAAGCCATACTGGTTCCCGAGAAACGCCCGCTCCCTGTGGTCATGCCTGGATAATATGTTGTTCGATGTACGCAAGGGTTGGTTTGTCATCAAATCGGCAAGACTGGCAGCAAAACTTGATGACCTGATTGAAATGGCAAAAACAAATTTTGCCAGTTCGCCACTTTTCTCCGGCGAAGATCATCATGAATCCGGTGAATGGCTTTGCAGAAGTAGAATTCCTGTCCCAAACACCAGCATCAATATTCTTTACTCTGGCCTGGTACTGCGCGAGGACGAAAAAAACATATGGCTGCAACTCCTTACCTATGCACAGAAGTATCCATGGGGACACCAGATCCGCTTCAGTTATCAGCAGCTGATGCAAGACATGGGTTGGAAAAGCAATGTCATCAATGAGGCTCGCATTGAAGTAGCGATCACTCGACTGTGTAACAGTGAAATTCTGGTTTGCCATGCAAACCAACTCGAATCACTTTCACTCATTGAGCGAAGAAAATACTGGATGTCTTCAAAAGAATGGCAGGTTTACATTGATCCAAAACTTATCATCCTCTTTGGCAGCAGCATTGACAGGGAAGAACGAGAAAAAAGAGAACGCGCAACAGGTAATGCCATAGCAAGTACACGGCTTAGCGGCCATGTTTTGTCTCCAGAGTTTGTCTTGTTAAATACACTATACAACTATGGCGGAATAACCGATAACGAACTTTCCCAAATTTCCCGGGATAAAATCGATAAAATGATTAATCCGGAATGAGCCGGATAAACCTAACGCTCTAGGTCCCTGCTCTGCTTTTTCCGGACAGAAAAATCCATACGTTTCTCTCTGTCTTTCTCTTTTTTCCTTTCCAACACATCCCCTGTTTTTTCTGGCTCTGGAATTTTATCCGCCTGACGAGTGAATTTCTGAATCAGTTCCTTTCTGACCCGTTGGTTCTCCGTTTCAGCAAGTGGCATAGCAGCCGTAAAATCCCGGATTTGCGCAGCCAGTTCCCTGTCTGCTGAATCGCAGCTTTTCTCCAGCATCTCTGCGGCCTGACTCCAAGCGCTTTTGATTTCCTCTTGACGCTTTTTGACAGCTTCCTCCCACGGTTCATCAGGTGGAGGTACGCCAGAATTCTCCATAACCAGTTTTTTTGCGACTTCCCGTACCCGGATAGCCTTGATTTTAGATGTACGTGTTGCGTGCGTTTTATCCCCTTTTTCGATATGGTGGATAACGGACTTTTTTGGTTTTCTGGTAACGCCACGTGACCTTCGAGGGGTGGCTGAAGCATTGACACCCAGTTCAATCAGTTTGTCAGCGAAACGTTCCCGCCATTCCTGCAAATCCGCCTTTTTCGGGTCCAACGCATAACCATTCTGCCCTCGGGTTCTGACCGTAACATG
>JGI994J12354_10001556_pt1 | contig 23177 bp, 17 predicted proteins | sample IntmicLarv3ML3BL_FD_12354 | JGI IMG/M metagenome (IMG submission 12354) | reverse complement strand
TCGTGCCGATGCTGGCTCTGTATCCCTTTATCCAGAAATTCTTTGTAANGNGNANTACTTGGTCGGCGCGATAAAAGGCTAGAGCATCGCGCACTACTTGGTCGGCGCGATAAAAGGCTAGAGCATCGCGCACTACTTGGTCGGCGCGATAAAAGGCTAGAGCATCGCGCACTNCTTGGTCGGCGCGATAAAAGGCTANAAGCATCGCGCACTGCTTGGTCGGCGCGGTTAAGTGTTAAAAAATCATGAATTAAGTTATTTTCGTGCAACCGCCTGAAAGGGCTGTTCATACAAATGTAAGTCAACCTAAAAAGTCAATTCAAGGAGGATGAAACATGAAAAAATTATTAGCAGCAAGTTTGACGCTTGTGATGCTTGTTGGTGCAATGGCCGGCTGTTCCAAGCCCGCTGACACCGCAGGCACACCGACACCCACACCGACCCCGACACAGGCGGCGGACAACGTAACACCTGAAGTGGTTGCAGATACTCCGGCTGAATACAATGGCGTGGATGTTTTGACCGTTTCACAAGAACCGATGGATGTCACGCTGCACTATGCATATTACGCAAACGGCGCGGTCACAGGCGACATGGCAATCTGGCAGAAAGCAAAGGAATATACAAATGTCGGCATGATTAACACCTCCAACCCGTCCATCGTGGACGAAGCGGAATCGTTCAACACAATGCTGCTTGACGATGTACATCCGGACATCATCTGCGCGCAGACGTATATCATGCAGCCGGTTGCGCAGGATTTGTTCATCCCGTTGGATGATCTTATCGACCTATATGCGCCGAACATCAAGAAGTATCTTGATATGGTCCCGGAAGCAAAGGTTGGCAGCACACATGCGGACGGCAATAAGTACATGATTATGGGTTCCCTTTCCGGCAGCCCGGGTCAGCTTCTTCCCAGCATGGGCTTCTTCATCCGCCAAGACTGGTTGGACGCGCTTGACCTTCCTGTGCCGACAACGCTTGAAGAATTGAAGACAACGCTGTATGCGTTCCGCAATGATGATCCGAACGGCAACAACATCAAGGACGAGGTTCCGTTGTTTGACCGCCAGATTAACTGCTTCGGTATTTTGCAGTTGTTCGGTGTGGAAGGCAACTGGGGCGGCCAGTGGTTCGTTGATAAAGACGGCAAAGTCGGCTACGGCAAAACAACCGATGAATACAAAGCAGCTATGAAAGAACTCGCACAGTGGTACAAGGACGGCATCATCGACCAGGAGCTCTTCACACGCGGCTCGCAGGCTCGTCAAGAGCTGCTCGGCAACAACGTTGGCGGCTTTACAATGGATTGGTTCCAGTCTACAGGCGGCATGAACTTCAACGCGGACATTCTGGCGCAAGTGCCGGACATCAACTTCGTTTCCATTCTGCCCCCGGCGGACATCAACGGCGTCGTGAAGCAGATTTACAGCCGCGCACCGATTTCCGGTTACGGCTGGGGCATCTCGCAGGATTGTAAGGATCCGGTTGCGGCTATCAAGTATATGGATTTCTGGTTCACAGAAGAAGCAAGTATGCTCATCAACTACGGTGTGGAAGGTATCTCCTACACCATGGAAAATGGCGTACCGACGTATACGGCTGAGGCTATGTCCCATCCGGCAGGTCTTCCGAACTACATGAGAACCATCGGCGTTGGTGAATTCCCGGCCGCTCCGAAGAACATCTCCACGGAGGTTGACTCCATGGACGAAATTGCACGCGCTGGTTTCGAAATGTATTTCGACAGCGGCAGCCTCACAGCACCGTTCCCGACGCTTTCCTTGACAGAAGAAGAGCAGGCGATGGCCGACAACATCAACCCGAATCTTGATTATGGCACATGGGAGCAGCAGGCGCTTCTCGGCACGATTGATGTGGATGCCACATGGGATGCACATATCGCGGAGCTCCGCAGCAACGGTTTCTACGAGCTGCAAGAAATCATGCAGGCGGCGTATGACCGTTATGTCGCTATCATCAACAACTAATTGTCAACGAATACGGACACAGCAATGTAGTATGAGTATGGCCGTGCCGGGTGTTTTATCAGCCCGGCACGGCTCTTTTCATAGGAGGCGTATGAATGTGAAAATATACGAAAAACCGAGTGGCGTGCAGACCCGCTGGATTAGTTTTGAAAACCCGACAGGCGCAAAGGGACAGGCCGCGCAGAAAAATGCAGGTGTGAAGGGCAATGCTTACGGAAATCTGCATCCGTTTGAGACAGTGACGCTTTGCGATTTTGACGGCTGCGGTGTCATCAATCGTATTTGGATGACGCTGGGCGCGCTTGACCCGTCGCTGCCCGAAGGCTCGCCCGCGATCGCAGTCACACCGTCGGTGTTGCGCGCGCTGCGGATTGATATGTACTGGGACAATGCGGAAACACCTGCCGTATCTGCGCCGTTGGGCGATTTCTTCGGGAGCGCGCTCAGCATCCGCAAGCCGATGGACAATGCGCTGTTTGCCGACCCGGAGGGGCGTTCGTTTAATTGCTACGCCAAAATGCCGTTCCGCAAGCACGCGCGCATCACCGTGACAAACGAGAGCGGTTATCCGCAGACACTGACGATGTACTATAAAATCAGCTTGTCCGTATTGGAATCGCTTGACGAAAACGCCATGTATTTCCACGCCTACTGGAACCGTGAAAAACAAGCGGAATTGACGACGGATTACACGATTCTCCCGAAAGTATCCGGCAGCGGCCGGTACCTTGGCGCAAATCTGGGCGTGTTGTTGAACCCGGGCTACCTGTATACCTGGTGGGGTGAGGGCGAGGTCAAGCTGTTCATGGACGGCGATACGGAAAACCCGACTTTGGCGGGCACAGGTGCAGAGGATTACCCCGGGAGCGGCTACGGCCTCGGCTTGTTTGCTCACCGGTATCAAGGCAGTATCATCAGCAATGGCGATATGGCTGCGTTCTACCGCTACCACATCGAAGACCCCGTGTTCTTTGACACAGATTGCCGCGTCATGCTGCAACGCCTCGGCAGCGCGCAGAAACACGAGGTATTGCAAATGTGCGAGAACGGTACGCCGCTGATTGTTACCGCCGCGCAAAAAACAGCGGACAATACGATATACCGCTTCTTGGATGAGCATAAACATCTGAATTGGCGGGATGACTTCCTGGAGGGTGGGGATTACCTGCATCTTCTGCGGAACGACGATTGGTCGTCCACTGCATATTTTTACCTCGACGCGCCGGAAAACGGCCTGCGCGCGTTGCCTGCGGTGGACATTCGCATGGCGGATATGCCGACAAAACGGGGATAGGGGGCGCAGCATGACAGTTGATATTGGGAAGGTGCCGTTCTCTGCATACGGCTCATATATGGCGGTTTCGAAACTTCCGGGCGATTTTCGTGGGCTGGGGAACCGCCCGGGCTTCTTCCTGCGGAGCATCAACGGCTTGACCTATATCCCGAACTTGCCCGGCTGGGGAAAAGAATTCGGGCTTGTCGCGCGGCTTGTGCCGCTGTACAACGGTACGGAGGTCGGAGCGGTGGAAACTATGACCCCGTGGGCGCTCATATTGCAAACCGCACATGGCAGCGTCAGTATATGCTTTGCGGACACGGATACGCTCCTTGTGCGGGGGGAAAGTGCCGGGCTTGGCCTACGGCTGGAAATTGAACCGTGCAGTTTTACGCATACCTTGCCGATACAGGAACAGGACTATTTCCAGTTGAATTGCATGAAGCTCGGCCGCCGCTTTGTTGCGCACGCGCAAACAGGCACGCTTGCGTTGCAGCAGGATTGGGGCGAGATTGCCGCATTTGATATCGCATTCACCGTTGCGCCGGGGGACGACGGCTTCCTTCTTGTGTTGACGGATATGGCGGCGGATTGGACAGGAGCAGCGCGTGTGTATGATTTTGATGCAAGTATGGCAGCCGTTGCGTCTGGTTTTCGTACTTATGCCGACGGAATGCCCGCCGTGCCTGCGGTCTTTGCGGAAGTCGCCGCGCAAGCGGCATATGTGAATTGGGCCAGCACGGTAAAGCAGAGCGGCAACCTCACGCGTGAGGCCATGCTGATGTCGAAGAACTGGATGTGCAACATTTGGAGTTGGGATCATTGCTTCAACGCGCTGGCGCTTGCGGAACGCTTCCCGGACAAGGCGTGGGATCAATTCATCATCATGTTTGACTATCAGGACAAAACGGGCGCGATTCCGGATTATGTCAACAATATCTACACGGAGCGCGGCTTTTGTAAGCCGCCGGTGCATGGTTGGGCGCTGTCCAAGCTGCGGGAGCGCATGATACTTTCCGCTGCGCAAAAAGAAGAGGCGTATGACCGCCTTGGCAAATGGACGCGCTGGTGGTTGAACTACCGCGACCATGACAACGATGGCGTGTGCGAATACATCCACGGCAACGATTCCGGCTGGGACAACGCGACCGCCTTCCGTGCGCAGCCGGGTGTGGAATTGCCCGACCTCGCCGCGTTCCTCATCCTCCAGATGGATGTGCTGGCGGCTTTGGCGGACGAACTCGGCCGTCCGCATGACGCACGGGAATGGCGGGAAAAATCGGACAGAATGCTCTCCGCGATGCTTGCGCATTGCTTCCCCGACGGGAAGCCACGCGCCGTCACAAATGCGTCGCATGAGGTGGTTGAAAATGAAAGCCTCATCCTGTATCTCCCGATTGTTCTGGCAGAAAAACTGCCGAAGGATGTTGCGGCATACTTGATGGAGCAATTGATGAGCGGCCGATTCCTGACGGAACATGGCTTCGCCACAGAAGCGCCCGCAAGTGAATTCTATATGTCAGACGGATACTGGCGCGGGCCCATTTGGGCACCGAGCACGATGATACTGCTAGACGGTCTTTCCCGGTTGGGCGCGCATGACTTTGCGCGGGATGTGGCGGAACGTTTCTGCAAGCTTGTCCGCAACGGCGGCTTTGCGGAAAATTTTGACGCGCTGACAGGGCAAGGGCACCGTGACCCGTCCTATACCTGGACATCCAGCATATTTTTGCTGCTGGCGAATACGTATTTGCTGGAGGGATAAACGATGATTTCAAAAAAGGACAGAGAAATCCTGCGTGACTTGGCACGGCGGCAGGCCGCCCTCGCCGCGGAGGATGCGAACGCGAAGCGGTGCGAACGCTGGTTCCGCCATAACGACGGGCGACCGGAAGAACCGCTTGTGGTGGTGGAGTACGAGACGTTTTACCATGAACTTCGCCCGGTGCTTGTGTGCGAATCTGAGGAAGCGCGCGAGATGGAGGAGCAACTCCGTATGCAGCTTTCAATCCCGGCACTGATTGGCGACGACAGGGTGATTCCCGATTTTTATTCCGTACACCTTTCCGCATGGGCGAACGAAAGTCTCCCTGTTACACGGCGGCAGCCCGAAAGCGGTGCGAGTATCGGTTATCAATTCAACCATCCCATCACGGACATCGCCGCGGACATTGAACGGCTGGCACCGTCCACCTTCGATTGCGATATTGATGCAGCGCGCGCCAAGGCGGATGCGGCGGATGATGTTATAGGGGATATTCTACCTGTAAAGCTGCGGAACAACTCGCTTCTATGGCCACTTTCCCTTGCGGGGAAGGCAGTGCAGATGATGGGTATGGAAGCGTATTTCATCGCGATGTATGACGAGCCGGAGGCGCTGCACACGTTGATGGCCTTTTTACGGGATGATTCGCTGCGGCATATCGAATGGCAGGAGGCAAACGGCCTTCTCACCCCGAACTGGGACAATGAGCATGGCGGGTCGAACAGCTTCGGCTTCACCGCTCAGTTGCCGAAGAGAGTTGTCGCGCAGGCGGATTTGCGCCGCGGCGCGACGGATGTCCGCATGGCCGATTGTTGGATGAACATCAGCGCGCAGGAGACAGTCGGCATCTCGCGGGATTGCTTCTGTGCGTTCGTCATGCCCTACTACAAAGATGTATGCGCGCGGGCGGGGTTGGTGTATTACGGCTGCTGCGAACCGGTACAAGACACCTTCGCGGATATTCATGCTACCATCCCGAACCTGCGGAAGCTCTCCATTTCCGCCTGGTGCGATGAGGAGAGAATTGCGGAACAGCTTCAAGGGACGGGCATTGTCTATTCCCGCAAGCCAAGCCCGAATTTCCTCGGTGTGGGAGTTGACCTTGACGAGGATGCCTTCCGCGCATATATCCAGAAAACCGTCCGCGCCGCCAAGGGCTTGCCGCTGGAATTTATCTTCCGCGACATCTACACACTGGCAGGAAACCGGCCAAAGCTCGCCCGTGCGGTTGCAATTGTGCGGGAATGCCTGTGAGACATGTAGTAAAAACGCCCCGTCCTATGTTGCAGGATGGGGCGTTCGTTTTATTTGTCAAAATAGAAATTTCCTTTCTTGATGTCGGCGGCGAATGCCAGTCTGTCTTTCATGTATGCCTTGTCACGCGCCTCGGAAAAGCCGGATAGCGCGTGCGGGCATAAGGTTTGCAATGCGCGGAGCCATTCGCCGGTCGTATCCGTATGGCCCAAAAGGCTTTGGTCCCCGCCGAACACGCTGTATACCGATCCGTCAGAAAAAATGAGCATCACCAGGTTGGTGGCGCCCCCATCCTGCCTCGCGACGCGCTTGTAGTACCAAACAAGCTCTCGCAGGGGGAGAAGAACCGTGCTTGCCGGTTTGCGGTTATAGAACCAACTCTGCGTCAAGGCCGCGTGCGGCGTGCCGACGTTCTTGTCCCACAGCGACTTATGCCCCGGCGCGGCGAGTAGGCGACGGTCATTGTATTCCCTGTCGAATGATTGCTTTGCCGCGTCGTCCACACCGAAAGCGGCCATGCGCCGCTGGTGTTTTGCCAACAATAGCTGCCCGACAATCCCCCAGCCCAGCAAAAATACAGCGAACAAACTCGTCAGCACGCCGAATGCCTCCGCTTGCAGGAAGAGGAGGAGAATGCCAAAAACGAGGCAAATGATGCCCGCGATGACGCGCTTGACAAGCGTTGCACGGCTTTTAACGAGTGTTTTGTCGTAAATACTGGTTTCCATGATATCCACCTCTTATGCAAATGTAGGGATGATGATTTCCTTGCCGCCCGCCATGGCGGATTCATGCGCGCAGATGCCGGGCGCGTTCCAGTTCGCCGCGGTGACGGCGTCAATCATCGGCTTTCGGTTTTCCACAATGCTCATGACGAATTCATGAATCATATGCGGATGCGAGCCATGGTGACCGCCGCCTTGCTCGACGGATTGGTGTTGGTTGTGGGGGTCAAGAATCGTGTGGCGCTTTGTGAATTTACGGATGCCTTCCGGCAGGCGGTTGGCATAATCCGGCGCCTGTACGCGTGTTTCGGTGATTTTATTGCCGCGGCCATTGCCGCCGTTCTCCATTTCGAACACATAGGCCGGTTCGTATTCCATGTCCCATTCGAAGGACTTTTTCTCACCGAACACCGTGAAACCCTCGACATACGACCGCGCTGTGTTGAAAAGTGACCGGCCGAATTCCGCCGCCAGTGGTTTGCCGTCCGGCGCTTCCAATTCCATGATGGCCGTCTCAATGGGGAAGGGGTTGTTGTGCCGCGCTTTGTAGCTCTCCGTCAGCACGCCGGAGCCGAGGGCGTATACCTTCTTCGCCCGCGCGCCGCTCAGGTGCATGAGCGGGGAAATCGCGTGTGTGGCGTACCAGAACGGCGGCAGCCCCATCCAGTATTCCGGCCAGTTCTCCATATCCTGGAAATGCGTCCCGCGCAGGTATTGCACGCGTCCCAGTTCGCCGCGCTGTATCATCTCCTGTACATATAGGCATTGGAATGTGTAGACCGCCGTTTCCATCATCATGAAATTTTTGCCGCTTGCCTTTTGCGCGGTGATAATGTCGCGGAGCTGGTCAATCGTTGTCGCCATCGGTACGGTGCAGGCGCAGTGCTTGCCTGCTTGCAACGCCGCCATCGTCAGGTCGTAGTGGGAAAAAATATCACTCACGATATGGATGGCGTCAATGCTCTCATCCGCCAGCAGCGCGTTGAAATCCGTCACGCGCTTGGTAAAACCGAATTTGTTGCCGAATTCGTTCAGCAGCGTTTCATTCCGCTCGCAAATGGTGACGGATGCGATATGCGGATGGTCGCGGTAAATTGCGGGGAATTCTGCGCCGAAGCGTAAACCGACAACGGCGATATTCAATTTTTTATCCATATCAACGCCTCTTTTCTTTGTTTTATATTCGACTGGCGATTGGTTACAATGTACAACTGTGGAAAACACCGATAATAGACATTACAGCGATTGAGAAAAGCGAAGCAAATAGCCATCAGGGTCTTGAATCAACAGTTCTTTCATTTTATGAAAAGTATTACCCTCTCGATAACTGGTTTCCTCTACATCTTGAAACAAAGCTATTCCGTTATTTATGAGATTTTCACGCAGTTGTTCCACGTCGTCCACGGATATTTGAAAATTGATACCCCGCCCAAAAGGTTGCACCATTGTGTCTGTCTGCCAATAACCATTCAATTGTTCAAGCATAATTTGTGCATCGCCTAAAGAAAGAAATATAAACTTGCTCTCTATGCGTTCATACTCCGACTTGAAACCAAGCACATCCAAATAAAAAGTCTTTGATTTTTCAATATCAGAAACTGAAAGCTCGGGTATTAGTGCATTGAATTTCATATACGCACCTCTTACAATATAATCCGTATTCGTTATTACTGCAATAATACTACACCAAACCCGTCACACAGTCATGGGTGATGCGGCTCGCGTGAATATCCCCGCCGCTTATGATAAGTGGTAGTACAAAACGCGGCGGCGGGGAATACTCCACCACCTATTTTGACAGTTGCACCTTGCAAATTGTTATTGTTTTTAGTATAACGCATTCTGACGCGTGTTTCAATGCTTTCTGCACGGTGAAGGCGCAAATGGAAAAATGTTTTTTATGTTTGTTTTGCAGGAAGCACTTGCTTGTTCGTCTTTGATAGCGTATACTTATGGGGTGTGCAACTCATTTTTTATCAAAGGAGTGATACAATTGAAAATTACATTCATGGGTGCAGGTAGTACCGTTTTCGCGCGTAACGTTCTCGGTGACTGTATGTGCACGCCTGCCCTGCGTAACGCGGAAATGGCGTTGTATGACATCGATGCTGACCGTTTGAAGGAGAGCGCGGCTCTTCTGGAAGCCATCAACAAGGGTCTTGGCGGCCACAGCTGTATCAAGACATACCACGGTGTTGAAAATCGCAAGGATGCACTGCGCGGTGCGGATTTTGTTGTAAACGCGATTCAAGTCGGCCTGTACGACCCCTGTACGATTACGGACTTTGAAGTGCCGAAGAAATACGGCCTTCGCCAGACGATTGCGGACACGCTGGGTATCGGCGGCATCATGCGCGCGCTCCGCACGATTCCCGTGCTGGAAAGCTTTGCACGTGACATGGAGGAAGTCTGCCCCAACGCGTGGTTCTTGAACTACACGAACCCCATGTCTATGCTGACAGGCTTTATGCAGCGTTATACGGGTGTGAAGACGGTCGGCCTCTGCCACAGCGTACAGGTCTGTTCTGAAGGGCTCTTGAACAACATCGGTATGGAAGACAAAATGGAAGGCCGCCGCGAGGTTATCGGCGGTATCAACCACATGGGCTGGCTTCTGGACATTCGGGACAAGGACGGCAACGATTTGTATCCCGAAATCCGCATCCGCGCGAAGGAAAAGAACGCGGCCGGGAAGCACTGGGATATGGTGCGTTATGACTATATCGACAAGTTTGGGCATTACTGCACGGAGTCCAGTGAGCACAATGCGGAGTATAACCCCTTCTACATCAAGTCCAAGTATCCGGAGTTGATTGACCGCTTCAACATCCCGCTGGATGAATATCCGCGCCGCTGTGTGGAGCAGATTGCAAGCTGGAAGAAGGAATACGCGGAGTTGAATTCCAAGGATGCCATCGCGCACAAGCGCAGCGGTGAATATGCTTCTTGGATTATGGAAGCGATTGTGACGAACAACCCGTATAAAATCGGCGGCAACGTTATAAACAACGGGCTTATCACGAACCTGCCGACAGACGCGTGCGTTGAGGTGCCCTGTCTTGTGGACGGCGCGGGCGTGACGCCCTGCCATATCGGCCGCCTGCCGGTGCAGCTTGCCGCGATGAACATGACGCATATCAACGTGCATTTGACAGCCATTGAAGCGGCTGTGACGAAGAAGCGTGAGCATGTCTATCATGCGGCGATGCTTGACCCGCATACCGCGGCGGAGCTGCCGCTGGACGACATCCGCAGCATGGTCGATGATTTGATTGAACGGCACGGAAATTGGCTGCCGAAATATATCTAAGGCAGTGTATGGAATAAGCAAAAGCCCTGCAACCGATTGGTTGCAGGGCTTTTGTTGTTCTGCTTATTTATTGTAGATGCCGTATGTTTTCGCAATGTTGACCATACGCTCTGCCTTGCCGAAATCGGAGCCGGACGGATACTCACAACCTGTGGCGAGCATGAAGCCGCCGCCTTTGGCGAAGGTATCAATCTGCCGCTTGCATTCCTCGTCCCATTCCTCATCTGTTGCGGTAACGACCATCGGCGGCGGTACGCAGCCAATCAGCGTGACGTCCTTGCCGTATTTTTCCTTGCATTCCGCAAAGTCCTTGCAATCGTCCGGCACGTTCAGGAATGAAATTGCGGCGGGTTTCATCGTTTCGATTTGTGCGTCGAAATAGATTTTCAACCCGCAATTGTGAATCATGACGGGAACGTTCCGTGCGTGGACGACATTTGCCAAATCCCGCGCAAGGTCGCCTTCCATCTCCAGCCACATGTCCTTAGACATGATAGACGCGGAGGAAAACAGCGTGTCAAACATGATGCCGTTTACGCCGACATCCAGCAGCGCTTCGGTGTATTCCTTCAAAGTCTCGTTGACTTCATACGCGGCGGCCTTCACCGCGGCGGGGTCGTCGTACAAATCCATGTACATATCCTGCTGGTTCCGCAGCATGGACAGCGTGCCAAGCGGGCCGAATACGAACGCGACAATCGGGCGCTCCCCCTTCGTTTCTTCGACCAAACGGCGGCAAACGTCAATATGCATCATCATGCGCTTGGAGGTGCGGTAGTCCACTTTCTTGATGTTTGCGTAATCCTCGATTTCCTGAATGACAAGCTTGGAACCGTCGGGATGCGCGGCATCGTTTTCATGAAATATCAATTCCTGCCCCCACGCATCGCATTCGACGGACAAATCAATCAACGTAACGATGCAATCGAGGTCATACAACTCGGCAGCCTTCAGCAGCGCAGTTGCGCAGGTTTCCGCATCGGTGGACCATTTTTTATAACTGGCGTTGACAAGCTTGCGCGTTACACCGCTCAATATGGGATAGACCGGCACGCGATCAGGCTCCTGGTGAGACATAGCGGTGAGGACTCGTTCCATTGCGTTCATAGGGCAATCTCCTTATGTATAACGTAAATTAACCGGTTATTATAAGTGTAGCATGACATGCAATGCCTGTATGTCAAATGTTTGTGATGTTTTGTATTATTTTACAAAAAAGCTCCTTCGTCAACTGAAGGAGCTTTTTATAAGAATGGCGGAGCGGTTACAGCCCGCGCAGGAGATTCGTCATCTCTCCGGAGCGGCCGGACAGCTCCCGCGCGATGGTGGCGATTTCCCCCGTCGTCTCGGAAGAATTCGAAACGGACGCGTTGATGATGTCCATTGCCGCGTTGATGGTCTGTATGGCGCTTGCCTGCATTAACGTGGATTGTGATATGTTTTCAATACGGTTGTATACCTGTTCCACATTTTCGACGATGACTTTGAGGACTTCGCCAGTTTTTTGCGCAATGTTCATACCTTGACGGATTTCTTCCATTGTTTCTTCAATCAGGCCGGCAGATTCTACAGCGGATTCCTTACTGCGGTTCGCAAGGCTGCGTACATGATCCGCCACAACGGCGAAACCCGCGCCCTGCCGCCCGGCGTGCGCCGCTTCCACCGCCGCGTTTAATGCGAGGAGGTTCGTTTGGAAGGCAATCTCGTCAATGACCTGTATGACCTGCATGATTCGTTCCGAGGAGGCGTTGATATTGTCCATCGCCCGGAGCAAGGAGTTCATACGCTCGTCACCGATGTTTGCGCTTTCCCGCGCTTTGAAGGAAAGGTCGTTGACGATGGCGGCATTGTCCGACATGTGGGCAATATGGTCGCTAATCATATGGATGTCATCCAGCAAATCGCCGATGGCATCGGATTGCGTTTGGGACGTGTTCGCCAACGTGTCGCTGGAATCGGCGAGGTTTGACGCGTCTTGCAAAATGGAATCGGCGACCGTTTGCAACTCCAGCGCAAGGTGGCCGAAGACGTTGTTCAAATGCGCGACAATACTGTTGACGGAGGTCTTCAACTCCATAAACTGCCCGGCAAAATCCCCTTCAATCTGCACGTCAAAGCGGTTATCCACCAAGTTGCCGAACACGCTTGTCAGTTCCTTGATATAACCGGACAGGTTGCTGCACATGTTATTGATGGTGCGTTTGATTTTATCGAAATCACCCTCATACGCACCCTCGATACGCCGGTCAAGCTGTCCGTCAGCGATATCACCCAGCACGCCCATGGCTTCGTCCAGAGGCACACTGATAGATTTCAACAACTCGTTCACATTCTCGGCGAGCGCACGCCAGTCGCCTTCATAACGATCGCAATCAATGCGCCGGTGCAGTACGCCGCGTTGCGCAAGCGCGACAATGCCGAGTACCTCTTCATTCACGCCGCGCAGATTGTCACGTACGATGGTGACGGCATCGCTAATCTTCTTTTTTTGTCCGGGCATACTGCGGGGCATGATATTAAAGTTCCCCATGCCAAGTGCGAGGACAGAGGCTGTCATTTCTTCGAAATCCTTACCATAATCATTCGCCATTTCGTTGATACCGTTCGCCATATGCAGATAGGTGCCGGAGAAGCGGGAGGCATCAATCTGGCGGTCCAATTCCCCACGGCTGTGTGCCTCAATCAGTTCGTTTGTTTCCATTGTCAGTGCGTTTAATGTGTTGGCAAGCTGGAGGAAATCCCGGGCAAGCATCCCAAGCTCATCCTTGGAACGGATGGCGGGCTCAATTTGCAAATCCCCGGCGGTCAGACGCTTCGACGCGCGGGACAGCCGCTTCAGCGGCCGGCGCACGGTCAGGTTGATGAATATAAGTCCCGCCGCGATGAAGAGAACACAGGCAACAGCGCCCGCCACCACGATGTAGAGGCCGAATTGGTGCGCTTCTGCAATCGCGTCATTGACATCCACGTCATAGCTTACGACACCGACGATATCGCCGTTGCTGTTGGTGATGGCGGCGTACCCGGCAATCAACGCGCCGTAACGCCCGGCGGAATAGGTGTCTTGCGACCATGTTGTTCTGCCGGTTTCCATCGTGCGGAAAAGCAATGGGTCAAAAGACTCCGGCACATCTTTTTCCAAAAAATCGCAAATCATGTCCGGGTCGTCTCCCGGCTTTTCCCCATCCAGAAAGTAAATGACTTCCGACGGATCCGATTTAATCAAGAGGGATATATACGCCATGTCCGAACATATTTTGATGGTGTCGGTTGATTCTTTCAAGTCATACCAGAACTCGTCCTTAACGCCGCCCGCCGCTGTCGCCTCAAACTGGTCGCCGTCAATGGAGCGCGCCTGGGATTCCGCAAATATCCTTGCGAAACGCTGGTTTGTTTCCAGAGCCGTTTTGTAAAACTGTAGATAACTGAAAACGCCAACACTGCCGACGCTTACAATAACGACCAGAAACACAAACAAGGTCAGCTTCAAGCCAAGACTGATATGCCTGCCGCTATTTCCCATATCGCAACGCTCCCTTTGAATAAATCTGCAAGATACACATGATGCTGTGGAAATGTAAGGAAACACTATACGAGAAGTGTAGCATGAATCACGGAGAAAAACAAGTGCTTATGCAGCGTTGTAAAAAGGCACCATCCCTATAGGGACGGTGCCTTTGATAATTTTGTTTGTGTGTTGTTTTATTGGTATTCCGCCACATTTGCCCAAGAGAGCAAAAGCGCGCGCTCCTCAGGGTGGTTTTTCACCAGTTGGCTCGCGGCGACAATCGCCAGCCAGCGCTGGAGGTACTGCTTTGCTGTGTCGCTTTTTTCGCTATAAATCGAGAGGTACTTTTCTGCCCACGCATCTTTCCCATCCAGACGGAAAAGCAAATAGGTACGTGCGGCATCCGCACTACCGTTACCCTGTGTGGCGTGCGCCCAGTCGATGATGCAAGTCTCCCCATTCGGCATGACGATGATGTTCGACGGGCTCAAATCCCCATGGAGGAGCTTGTAGTGCTTCGGCATACCCTCCAGCCGCGTATGCAGCTCGTACCGTGTCGTCGCGTCCAGCCCGCAATGGCTGATTTTACCGTGCATTTTATCGGTATGGTGGCGAAGGCGCTGCGCCGTACGGCGGTGTATTGCCAGTTGCACGGATACCAGTAACGCCAAGTATTCTTCTGCGCGGTCGGGATACATTTCCATGAGCTTCTGGAGGTTGTCGCCTTCGACAAATTCCTGCACAATGGCCCAGCAGCCGTTGATTTTCATCACTTCATGGAGCTGCGGCACACGTACACCGGCCTCTGCAACAATGGAGAGGTTTAATGCTTCATTCAATACGTCCGCCGCGGAATACTCTTCATTAAACAACTTGATGCACAGGTTCCCGTCGCGGTAGACGGTCTTGTTCGGGCGCTTTGCAATGATGTTTGTCAGATTCATTCACTGTACCCCCTTCCGTAGTATGCATTTTTGTACATGTCCTTGATTTCACTCATAAGCGGGTAGCGCGGGTTTGCGCCGGTGCATTGGTCATCAAAGGCTTGCTCAACCATTTCATCCAGCCGTGCGGTGAAGTCTGCCTCATCCACACCGTAAGCCTGTATCGTCGGCTTGATGCCGATGCTGGCCTTCAATTCGTCCAAAGCTGTAAGCAGTGCGGCGAATTTTGCCTCGTTGGTATTGCCTTGTAAGCCCAGCGTGTCCGCCACTTCGGCATAACGCGCCAAGGTGTGCGGGTGGCCGTATTGCGGGAAGGTTCCCATCTTTGTCGGGACCTCCTCCGCATTGAAGCGCATGACCTCGTTGATGAGGAGGGCGTTGGCGATGCCGTGCGGCTGGTGGTGGAAGGAACCCAGCTTGTGCGCCATGGAATGGCATATGCCGAGGAAAGCGTTCGCAAACGCCATACCCGCCATAGTAGCGGCGTTTGCGGTTTTTTCCCTGGCAACGGGGTCGGTCGCGCCAAAGGTATATGCTTTCGGCAGGTATTCAAACAACAACTTCAACGCACCCAGCGCGAGGGAATCCGTGTAGTCTGTGGCCAACATGGACGCATACGCTTCCAGCGCATGTGTCACCGCGTCGATACCGGATGCAGCAGTCAGCCCCTTCGGCGCGTGCAGCATGAGGCTGGAATCGACGATTGCCATGTTCGGCATCAGCTCGTAATCCGCCAGAGGGTACTTTACACCGGTCGATTCATCCGTGATGACGGCGAAGGGCGTGACCTCGGAACCGGTGCCTGCCGTTGTCGGAATTGCGACGAAGAAGGCCTTGCCGCCCATTTTCGGGAAATCGTAGATGCGCTTGCGGATGTCGATGAAGCGCATGGCCATATCCATGAAATCCGCTTCGGGATGCTCATACAGTACCCACATGATTTTCGCCGCATCCATGGCGGAGCCGCCGCCGAGGGCGATGACGCAATCCGGCTTAAATGCCAGCATTTGCGCCGCGCCCGCGCGGGCACAGGCCAGCGTCGGGTCGGGCTCAACCTCGTGGAAGATGGTATAGATGATGCCCATTTTATCCAATCTATCCGTTACGGCGGTTGTGTAGCCGTTCTCATACAAGAACGTGTCCGTGACAAGGAAGGCGCGCTTTTTGCCTAAAATGGCAAGCTCACCCAATGCGGTCGGCAGACAGTCGGGGCGGATGAATACACGGGACGGTGCGCGGAACCAGAGCATGTTCTCCCTCTTTTCGGCAATGGTTTTAATGTTGATGAGGTGCTTGACGCCCACGTTCTCACTCACGGAATTGCCGCCCCAGGAGCCGCAGCCCAATGTCATCGACGGGGCGAGGGCGAAGTTGTACAGGTCGCCGATACCGCCGTGGGAGCTGGGTGTGTTCACCACGATACGGCAGGTTTTCATCCGCGCGGCGAAGGCGGTGAGGCGGTCGCGCGCGTTGGCCGCGTCGAGATGGATAGAGGCCGTATGGCCAAGGCCGCCGTCGATAACCAGGCGCTCCGCCTTGTCGATGGCATCCGCGAAATCCGCAGCGCGGTACATCGCCAGCACAGGGGACAATTTTTCGTGTGCGAACTCTTCGGAAAGCTCGACAGAATCGACCTCGCCGATGAGGATTTTTGTTTTTACCGGTACATCGACACCGGCCAGCGCCGCGATGGAAAACGCAGATTGCCCGACGATTTTCGCATTCAACGCGCCATTGATGAGGATGGTTTTGCGTACCTTTTCCGTCTCGTCTGCGTCAAGGAAATAGCAGCCGCGTGCGAGGAATTCCGCTTTTACTGCGTCATATACCTCCGGTAAGGCGATAACGGATTGCTCCGACGCGCAAATCATACCGTTGTCAAAAGTCTTGGAATGGATGATGGAGTTGACCGCATGTACGACGTCCGCAGAGGAATCAATCACAGCCGGGACATTACCCGCACCCACGCCGATGGCGGGCTTCCCGGAGGAATACGCCGCACGCACCATGCCGGGGCCGCCTGTGGCCAAGATAAGGTCGGCTTCCTTCATGACGACATTGGACAGCTCCAGGCTCGGCACGTCAATCCAACTGATAATACCTTCCGGCGCGCCTGCCGCCACGGCCGCGTCCAGTATCAGCTTGGCCGCCGCGATGGTGCAATTCTTCGCCCGGGGATGGGGGCTTATGATGACGCCGTTGCGTGTTTTCAACGCCAGCAGGCATTTGAAAATGGCCGTCGAGGTCGGATTTGTCGTCGGGATAACCGCCGCGAGGACGCCCACCGGCTCCGCAATGCGGGTGATACCCATGGCGGCATCCTCTTCAATCACGCCGCAGGTCTTCGTGTTTTTGTACGCGTTGTAAATGTACTCGCTGGCGTAGTGGTTCTTGATGACTTTGTCCTCTACAACGCCCATGCCGGTTTCTTCCACCGCCATCTTGGCAAAGGGGATGCGCTGCGCGTTTGCCGCCATTGCCGCTGCGCGGAAGATTTCATCTACCTGTTCCTGCGTGTAGGAAGCGTAGCGTGCCTGTGCCGCGCGGGTTTGCGCAATGGCCTCGCGCAAGGTTTCAACTGTATCTACCAATGGGTTCAGCTCCTTCCAAGCTATAGTCTGTGATGTCAAAAATATTGATACAACTTTAACAAATATAATTCCGTTTGTCAATGGGAAAAGGATTGATTTCTATCAATATATTAGGTTTCCCCATAAATTGCGATTATATGTGTCAGTTGTTGCGGATAGATTGTTATAGAATTAACGCTAATGTATACGACACATGCTATATCTTCCTATATAATTACGCGAATATGCTGTCTTGTAATTCCTCTCGGAATAAGCCGTATATATTTCTGTCGCAACGTGTGTCGAAGTCTGCTTTCAATGCAAAGACGGCATCCCATTTCCGTAAGGTAAAATCGTCGAAGCCATACCGGCGGACGACATCCAGCAGCCGTGCCTCCATCAGGCGCACTCCCTGTGCCGTGCACAGCGCGTCGCAAAGCTGTATGAGCCGGTCGTAATCATCATATGCCACTGTCGCGAGAAAGGTTTCGATTTCGGCGGTTTCCTCGACTGTGCAATCCAACGCTCCGCCGCCGAATGCACCGAGGTCTTGGAACGGGAACGAATGCGACAGGCAAATCTTGGCAATACTGCCATATCCCTTTTCCCGCATGAGCGCGTATCCGGCATATACGTGGTGCAGGCCACGTACGCCTTCGTACCGCCCGATGTCATGCAGCAGGCCGAACACATAAGCGCGATGCTCGTCAAGCCCGCAAGCGTGGGCGATTGTTTTTGCCGCCCGCGCAGCGACGCGGCAATGCGCCGCCCAGGGGCCGGGGTTAAGGTCGTGCGCCCAATTAAGCAGTGCTTCTGCCTCGTGTTCGGATGGCATGGGATTGTTCTTGACAAAATCCATTTGCATAATTTCCTCTCCAGTCAGATAGTGTTTTTCCGCCACATTCCCTTCGGGGTGGGGACGGAAGCCGCAGCGCGCCAGCATCTTCATGCTGGCGGTGTTATGGGGATAACAGCCCGCGTAGAGGCGCTTCATATGAAACGTTTCAAAGCAGTATGCCGCACCCAGCGCGAACGCACGCGTCGCATAGCCCTGACCGCGGTGGGGTGGGAAAATCATGATGGCTAAGTCCGGCATGTCGCCCTCCGACAAGAAGATACCGCCGATGGGTTCACCGTCCGTTTTGCGCAGAATAGCCGAGAGGAAGCCGGCCGTTACGCCGCCATGCGTGAAATCCTCGCGTGCGGTCGTTTTGCGGTGGTTATAGCCGCGCTGCGTATCCTCGTCCTGCCAGCAATGCCAAAAGGCTGCGTTGTCCGTGTCCTCGATGAATTCCGCCAAGGCGAGGGTACCGTCTTCAATATAAATGGTTCGCTCCATATCACACCTCCGCTTGGAATCCGCTCCGGCTCCACAGCCACAACGGCGTATGTACGTCAACCGGCCGCCATTGCGTCCCGGCGAGAGCCTCGTTCCATAATTCGCTGACCGTTTCCCGGATGTGCGGGTGGTCAAGTGCCTCCGGCCGTATCAGTCCCAGCTTCACACTGGCTTGCAAAACATGCGTATCCGGCGCGATGCTGATGTTTTCCGTATCGGCAAATGCCGCATCCGTATATTGCGTCATCACATACAGCCAGTAGTTCATAATTTTTGTCCCGGACAGGTACGGGAAATCCTTTTTGTTGGCAGTCATATACGATTTGATTTTAACGATTGTATAATCGTTCGCCGCAAAGATGCGCTTCACACTGCCGCCGAAGCCGGATTGAAAAGTTCGGCACAGCCGCAGCCAGATGTCCGGGTGGCGGTTCGGCTGGAGCGCAAGCTTGTGCTTCAGAAGCTTCGCACGGAGGGTTTCTGTATCCATCGAAACCACCGCCGCCGGTGCAAAGACATTGGATGTCTCCGGGTCGGTGTATGTGAGCAGCGCCGCTTCCCAGAGTTTATATGAATTCCGTTGGTAATTCAACGCCATCGGCAAGGTAAAATACATATAGTTTTCATCGGAAGCCTTCGGTATATTCGGGTTCGCGTCTTCGGGCATGACTTCGCCGCCCAATGCGCCGCTCTGGTGGAGTTGCATCAGTGTTTCGACAGAGTGGTGCAGCCACGCCCGACTTGTATATTCCATTCGAATCGCAACCCAACCGTTCGGGCGTTCCGTCCGGTTGACCTCTCGAAAGCCTGCCTTGCTGTAGCAACGAACCGCCGAGAGATTGAACTCGAAAACGGTGAGGCCAGTGACCCGCAATTGTTTTTCCGAAAAAAGATAGGCAAGAAACAGCCGTAGCGCCTGTGTTCCAAACCCTTTCCCGGTCATGTTTGGATGGAGCAGAAAGCGCCCAATGTCCGCCATTTGCGCCGCGCGGGCGATGTTCATTAGCTCGATGGTTCCCAGTATTTCGCCGTTTTCTGTAATTTTGTATAGCTCATAATCGGCGGAAGCCTGCTGCATGATGCGTTCCTGTATTTGCAGTTCTGTTATCGGATATGCATACCCGCGGCCCGCCCATTGCTGCAAAAAAGCGGCGTCCGTGCCTTTGTTCCACGCGGCGATATGGCTTGCGTCTGAAAGGGTAAGAGGCAGTATTTCCATGAGACAACTCCTTTTCATTACCGTGAGAATGATATACACTTGCAATACCCAGCAAATAATGCTAGTATGGCCACAGGAACCATGCAGGATTGCAGGAGGTGGGCGTATGCCGTTCGTGGCTGCCATTTGTTCAAAATGCGGGAGTGCGCTGAAAGTTGACAACCATAAGGATACCACGGTTTGCGCCTATTGCGGAACACCGTTTGTCACGGAACGGGCACTCGGACATGCCGCCGACGTGTATTCTATCGAGAACAGACTGCAAAACGCAGAGATTTTCCTGACGCAGCACAAGGATTATACAAAAGCAGAGTCGTTGTTCAAGGCCATTACGGAGGATGCACCGGGAGACTATCGTGCATGGTGGGGCGTTGTGCGGGCATGTACGGGCGATTTATCAGCCGAAACCGTTCTTCGCCAAGGGTGCGGAGAAGCCAAGAAATATGTTACAGGTGCACTCAATGTGGCACCTGCGCATGAAAAGGATTCGTTGCACAAGCAATGGGACGACATTGCTATCCTCCTTGAGCAAAAGAAGAACGCGCTCCAAGCGGAATTGGATGCGCTTACAACGCGGAACATATCCTTGCACAAGATTGTGACACACCCAGTCGAGCTGAAAAGTACTGTTCCTGCGGCAATAGGATATATTTTTGTTTTCCTTGTTTTTGCGGTGGCTTTTTCCATGTTGTTAGAAATGGAGTTTCTGCGTGTTTTGTTATCGATACCTTTTATTATCGTGTATGCGTTCTTTTTCTTTATTTTTATTTTTGGTTCACACGGGCGTAAAATAGAGTATGACAAAAAGACACAAGAAATCAAAGAGAGCCTTTCCGAAGAAGACCGAAAGCTCTTTGATTCGAAGGACATCGACACCGCGCGTGCATTGTATGAACAAAATGAAGCGAGAATCCGGAAGTTGAACCAAGAATTACGCATCATCGACGGAGAATATTCGTTATAATTGTGCCTCTTCAAACCCGTGCGTTCATTGCGCGGGTTTATCTCTATCTTTCCGCCGCCATCAGCTTCCGCACGAGGTTCATATCGTCCGGCTGCGCTGCGTCATCGGTGATGATGTTGTACTGCTCATGCCCGCAGATGGTGCATTTGTGCAGGAGTTGCCAGCCCTTTTGCGTGTTGTACCGCACGGCAACAGGCCGCATCACGCCGCCGCAATCACTTGCGCGGTCACCCGGCTTGATGTCCACATGTTTCGAGCATAGGCAGAATGGGCAGTGGTTGCGGTACGTCCCGCGTGCAAGCGGCTGCACTTCCCGCCCGCAGTTTTCGCATATGAAGCCGGTGTTTTCCGCCGCACGTCCCATGCCTTGTCACATCCCCATCATGCGGAAGGATTCCGCTTTGTATTCTTCATCTGCCTGCCGCATATCCGGCGTCATCTTACGCAGGACGGAGCCCTCGCCATTCAAGAAGTAATCCTCCCGCGAAAGACAACGTGCGCGTTGCTGGATTTGTTCCAGATACCGGAAATGCGCGGGTTTCTCCATCCCGATGCAATCCATCAGCAGACCGCCCAGAAAATTCGCGCCCATTGCCGGGACTTCCGAAGCGCTGTTTCCTTCGCTTGACCATATCAAATACGGCGGTGTGTACAATTTCTCAATTTCAGACGGAGCAAGAGCCCCGAAATCCCGTTCCACCAGCTCGCATTCGCGGTACAGCGCGAAATCCTCACCCAGCGCGCCGAGATGGTCGCCAAAGAACAGCACCGTCGTCGGACGTTTCCGCCGTTCACAATAATCTATCAGCCGCGCCAACTCCTTGTCGGCATCGTGCAGGCCGTGGGCATACGCTTCTACGGTACCCTTCAGCTTGCCAAGCTCCTTGTTTTCCACATGAATGGCAGGGCTTTTAAACTTGCGTGCGCTGTACGGCTGGTGGTTCTCCATCGAAATCGCGAAGATGAAGGAAGGCCGGTCCGCATTCTCCAGCGTCTCGAAAATCATATCCGTCAGGCAGGAATCATCCACATAATGCCCGCTCATCCGCGGGTTGTCAAGGCTTTCCGCCGCGCGGAATTCGTCAAAACCCATGTGTTCCAAGGCGGTCGCACGCTTGTAGAAATCGCGCTCAAAGGTATGCAGCGCCGTTGTGCGGTATCCGCATTCGCGGAAGGCCGTCGCCAGCGAGGGCACGGGGCCGCGAATTGTCCGGCGGTATAGCGTGTCGCTGAGGTTGAAATGCCGGCAGACAACGCCGAGCAACAGCTCTGCCTCCACATTGCATGTGCCGCCGCCGAAGGGCGTTACAACCAAGTCGCCATGGATACATTCCTTGGACAGCGCGCGGAAATTCGGAATAGGGTCTTCTGAAAATTCAATCCCCGTCAGCTTTGTCGCATCCCAGAACGATTCGCTCAGCACAATCACCACATCGGGCGATTCCGCCGGGGGAAAGCGATCCGGCTGGATGTCTGCCTTCCCTTTATGCGCAGGCGCGGGCTTTTTCCGGAACAGATACAGTGTATTCATCATAAAACCTGCGATGAAGCCGCTTTCCATATACGTAAAGTCCTGTTTTTGCAAATTGAAATACACATATACCGTCACTAGATACAATACAGCGGACAGCGCCAGGTCGAAGCCGCGTTGAAAGGGAACCAAAAGTGCCTCCCCAGCAGGGAAGGTAAACAGAAAGAACAGCCCCATGGCGATGGCGGGGAAGGTGTTTTCCATCCGGAATGCGAAGTTGCTGCCGTTTGCAACGCGGAAAACGCTGGAGGCCAGCGCAAGGTCGGAGGCGTACAGTGGTTCGTTACGGTAGGCATACTTAAAGTAGCTGATGCATGCGGGGATATAGCAAAGTAAAAATGCCGCTAGCATCGCGCGGTACATATAGCCTAGCGTCGCGGACAAAAACGCTTCCAGCGATGCCGCAAGCAATATATTCGCCAAAAAAGAAAGCGGCCGCTTCCTCAGATAATCCAGCGTGCGGCGCACCGAACCCCTGTGTGCGATTTCACAGCATAACGCAATCAATACCGCGATTACAAATAAAAGTAGGAGCCTCGTGCTGAAGCCGAATCTCCCGTCCCAAGCATTGGAAAACATAAATGGCGTCACCCTTCAAAGGTTTTCCTTCCATTATACACTGTTCAAAAGAAATGTCAATAAGCCCGCTTTGCGCAAAGAATGTAAAAAAAGTTTAAAAAACGATTGACAAGAGAGAAAAAGCATGATATTCTAGTATTCGTTCTCTCCCCGCGGGAAACGCGGATGGTGGGAACGAGGGATGCACATTGAAAACTGA
>JGI994J12354_10001555_pt1 | contig 23178 bp, 25 predicted proteins | sample IntmicLarv3ML3BL_FD_12354 | JGI IMG/M metagenome (IMG submission 12354) | reverse complement strand
GAGGTTGTCGACCCACCCGCCGTAGAATCCGGCAACAGAGCCAAGCGCAATACCGACTGTTGCGGCGATTGCGACGGCGATAATGCCCATCTGAAGCGACTGGCGCGCACCGTAAATCAAGCGGCTTAAAATATCGCGGCCGAGCTTATCGTTACCGAGCAAATGCTGAGCGCTCGGCGCGGCATTTGACAGCTTTGAGTCCTGCGCGGTGTATTCATACGGCGCAATAAGCGGCGCAAAAATGGCAATCAGCGCAAGCGCAACAAGTACGAAAAGAGCAATGACGGCAAGCTTATTTTTCTTCAGCTGATGCCATATATCAAGCAGCCTCGACTTCTTTTTTGTTTTCATTCTGCTTACCATCCTTTCCTTTTTTCTTTCCGATATATTGTGAGCGGATTCGCGGATCGACAAGTGCAAAGATTATATCGACAAGCAGAATAATAACCGCAAACATAGTCGAAAGTATGAGCACACTGCTCTGTATAACGGGGTAATCGCGGTTGTTCAGCGCCGACAGCGTGTACTGACCGAGGCCGGGAATCGAATAGATAACCTCAGTAATCAGCGAGCCGCCAAGCGACGAACCGAACACGCCGCCGATAACCATAATTACGGGAATCATAGCGTTTTTCAGTGCGTGGCGATAGATAACCTTGCGCTCTGAAAGACCTTTTGCGCGTGCTGTGGTTATGTAGTCCTGACGGATAACCTCCAGCATATCGGAGCGCATTTGACGTGCGATAAGCGCCGTAAGTCCGAGTGCCATCGCCGCACATGGCAAAACCCAACCTTGCCATGTGTCAACACCGGATATCGGCAACCACCCAAGCTTAACGCCGAACAATCGAATAGATAGCAACGCAAACCAGAAGCTTGGCATTGAGACGGAAATCATCGCGAGGAACATCGCGCCATTATCTTTCCATGTATTTTGGTGTGTCGCGGCAAATATTCCGATTGGAATACCGATTAGCACCGACAAAACTGTTCCCAAGATGACGAGCCTCAATGTATACGGAAAACGCTCCAGCATTTCCTTTGCAACGGGGCGTTTATTCTGCAATGACGTCCCGAAGTCGCCGTGTAGGACGTTATTTATAAAGCGCACGTATCGAACGGGAAGCGGGTCGTTGAGCCCCCATTCCTCACGCACGGCATCGACCTGTTCCTGCGTCGCCTGCGCGCCGAGCGCGATTCGCGCGGGGTCACCGGGCGTGATATCAATTAGGATAAGCACGACAAGCGAGATGCCGAGCAAAACGGGAATCAGCATAAGCAAACGCTTTGCGATGTAACGTAACATATTAATTCCTGCCCTCCATTCGGGAAATTTTAGTTTGATTAAACATTAGTTTTTCCAATCCTCCGTAAGACACTTACCACACGAATCGCATTTCTTTTTCGTGTCGTACTTACAGGGAACGGGACCGTTGTAACGCATAGACTTCGGACCGTCCGGCGTATCGTAGATTCCGCCGAACATCCCCTCCATAAGCGCGGCTTGGAAGAAAATCGGCTTATCCACACGCTTGAAGTTCAAGGGACAGTGGTAAACGCCCGCCGGAACACGAATAATCGTCGGCTTTGTGATTGTAAACGTCTCCGCATCCACGCCGATTTGACCGAGTGTGAACTCAATCTCAGCATCAAAGTCAAAGACATTCGGGAACGTGCCGCCGAGGAATACAAGGTACTCATCCTCTTCATGGCGATGGGGAACACGGTCAAGGAAGAAGGGCTTCACGAAAATCTGAAAGCCAACATTAAACTTTGACCCCGGAAGCTGAGACGCGCCGCGGAAATACGCCTGCGGTTTTATGACGTATCCGGGATCGTCCCCGTCTGCTACAACCTCGTTGTTTTCCATTGGGAATTCGAACACTAATTTCTCGTACACTGCTAAATCATCCTTCCTATTACTTTTAATTTTTACTTAGAATACATTTTAAAAGTCCCCTCGCGCGGGATATTTGCAGAGCCTACCGCCACTCCTGCTCTATGCAATTCCGACAGCAGTCGCAACGCTTCTCCGAATCGAGCTTACACGGCAGTGGACCGTTGTACCAGAGTTCCTTCGTGCCGCCGTCCTCTGTGTTGTACGTGCTGCTGAACATATCCTGCATAAGCGCCGCCTGAAAGAAAACAGGGCTGTCAACGCGCGTCAGCTTCAGCGGACAGTGCTCAACACCGGCGGGAATGCGAATTATCGTCGGTTTATTTATATGTATAACTTCCTCATCAATACCAATAGTGCCGAGAGTAAACTCAATATCCGCGTCAAAGTCAAAGACATTCGGGAACGTGCCGCCAAGGAAAATCAAATATTCGTCCACATCGTGGTGATGCGGAATTCTGTCTAACACGAACGGCTTGACTAAAATCTGATACCCGATATTAAATTTCGAGCCGGGAATCTGTGTCGCGCCGCGAAAATACGCCTGCGGCGACATTATGAATCCGGATTCATCCCCGAGCGAGACTAAATCATTTGACTCTATCGGGAACTCGAATAATAATTTTTCGTATTTTTTACCCATTTCAGGCGTTCTCCTTATGCAAAAAGTCACACCATAGTCACTCAAAACGACAGATAAGCAATCGCTTACCTCTCAGACAGAGGACACCTACGTACATTTGATATTACACGGATTATTACAAAAAGTCAATAATAGAAGCACTGTTGCGCGAATTTTTGGTTATATTGCTATTTCACCTTGTTTTTTGTAGATATTATGCCGAAAATCCGGGCTTCTTTTTTGTGCTATTTGTCATATTTTTCGTCATGTATATAAAAGTGTGAAAAAGTATTGAAATAGGAAAATTAATATAATACAATATACGTGATACGTTTGTGTAAGCGAGCGCTTAAATCACATTTTATTAAGGTGGAGCCGTCTGAAAGCATATGACGAAAAGAGAATATATAATTGAAAAATGCTTCGATTGCTTCGTTAAAAACGGGCTTGAGAGCACATCGACGCGTGATTTCTGCGCAGAGGCAGACATCAACGCCAATACCTTATATCATTATTTCGACTCCAAGAACGATATTCTCATTGAGTGCGTCAATTATGGCTACAAGCAGCTTGAAAACGCACTTTTTGAGGCTCTTAATGAGTTTGACAAATCCTCGTTTGAGGTTTTTCCGCGTCTGACAAAAATCGGACTCGATTACGCGCCGAGCATGCGTTTTCTGCATCAGGCGGTGTCAAGCCCCGCGTATGAGCAACATCGTGAGGCTCAGTTTAAAAAGGTCAACGCCTTTTACGACCGCTTAGGGCGCGAGCTTGCAAAGCAGTTCGAGTGCCCGTTTGAGCTGATAAAAGACTATATTTATGAGATTATGACGCTTCTGTCGTACTTCTCACTTTGGGGCAGCCGCGACATGGCGGCGATTCAGTTCAATCGGATATTCGTCGGCTTCCGCGACGCGATTTTGGGGTATCGGCAAATAAACAGCGCCATACAAAGCGGCGAAAAAGCTTAAAATCAAATAAAAACAAAGGCCGCGAAAGCGGTCTTTGTTCTGCTTTCCCACAGATTATTTCGTCATACGCCTCCTTTTCGCATTTCATTAAGCCCCACTATTGCCGCAGAGCGCATTTTAATGTATACTGTAAAAACTAAAATCTTGGTGGTGAATTTATGGCGGCAAATCCGACATACGGCACACGGCAAAGCGCTCCCTGCCCCGGCGCGCGAACAGAACAGCTTCTTCAGATACTTTTAGACAAATCCGAAATCAAAGACAATCGCGCCTCCTGCGAGGTTTCGGAACTGCCCGAAGCTCTGCGCTGCAACCTATCCGATATGCTTGAGGAGCTCTTGACAGAGGGGCTGATTTCCGCCGCCTTCAATAACGGTAGCAGGTGCGAGGCCTTTTTGACCGAGCAGGGTAAAACGTACTTTTCCGACCGTCGTTCGGCTCCGCCGCAAGCTAAAATCCAAAAAGACACCGCTATTCCGTTGCGCCGCCCGTTTGACGTTTTTATCGCGCACTTGACTGTGCCGAATAACGAGCTTGTCGCGAATATCGCGGAAACCCCGACACCTTTCGACATACAAATGCTCACTCTTGATGCCATTCACGCCAACGCTGACGAGCACCGCCGTAATATTCTGCAATCAATTGCGCGGGCGGAGCTCACGCTTCTGATACTCCCCGAAAAGCTCCCCGCTGAGTGGCAAGCAACTGAGCTCGAAGCACTGCTTCAACGCCGCAACTCAAGAGGTCAACTGCTTATTCTGCCGCTCATCCCCGCCGCATTTTCCGCCGAAATCGACCTGCCGCATGCGATTAAATTCGACAGCCGCACGCCAATGGATATCGCGACACTCGCCGCACGCGAGTTAATTCGCCGCTACCGCTAAGGGGGCAATTATGAAACTCACACCGATTACAATTGAAAGGGACGCATTCCCCGCGGAATTGCGTCCCTTTTTAGAAAATGCGCGGCTGTTCGACAGTAGCTCCTCACCGAAGGCACGCGTTATATTCATCGACCGCGGCGATGGATTTTTCTTAAAATCCGCGCCGCTCAGTACACTTCGGCGCGAGGCGGAGATGACACAGTACTTCCACAAAAAAGGTCTTGCCGCAGAGGTTTTGTTCTACCTCTCCGACGGCTCCGACTGGTTGCTAACGCCTAAAATCCGCGGCGACGACCTTGTTGCGGCGGCATATCTCGCCGAGCCGAAGCGACTATGCGACACCTTTGCCGAGCTACTGGCGCGCCTGCACGCTGAGAGCTTCGCCGACTGCCCTATCCCCGACCACACGGCGCAATATCTCGCACAGACAGAGCAAAATATGCGCACCGGAGCTTATAATTCCGACCACTTCCCCGACAGCTATGGCTACGCAAGCGCGCAGGAGGCTTGGCGCGTTATCGAGGCTCACCGTTCGGAGCTCCACAAAGATACCCTGCTCCATGGCGACTATTGCCTACCGAATGTCATACTTAATAACTGGCAGTTTTGCGGTTTTGTCGACCTTGACAATGCCGGTGTCGGCGACCGACATGTTGATATATTCTGGGCGCTTTGGTCGCTCTGGTTCAATCTAAAAACAGACAAATACCGCGAGCGTTTTATCGACGCTTACGGGCGCAGTAAGGTTGACGAGGATATTTTGCGCCTAATTGCCGCCGTCGAGGTTTTTGGATAATCGACTTTTTTGATCGACAATTCCGAGATATGTCTGCCACGCGCTTGACTACATCATCAACCTGTGCTACACTATTTTATGTATAAATACGTAATTCGAATAAAAGAGGTGATGTATTATCAAAGGAAATGTGGTAATCAAGCGAATGGCAAAGACGCTTCAAACAATCCGCGAGACGTTTGTGTCGTCCCTGCCGCTCGCTATAATTATGGTGATTATGTGTGTGTTCATCTCCCCGATGGATAACGCAACGGATTACTTAAAGCTTATAATCGGTTATATATCGGTCCTCATCGGGCAGTCGCTGTTCCTTGTCGGTCTTGACAACAGCATTCTCCCGATTGGTGAGATGGTCGGAAACAACTTGCCGCGCCTTAAAAAAGCGGCGTTTATAATCTTTTTCGGCTTCCTTTTCGGACTGCTTGCAACGGTTGCAGAGCCGGCACTCGCCGTCCTCGCGCGACAGACGAATATGATAATTGATATCGTCCATGCTACGACGTTTATATGGATTATGAGCACAGGTATCGGCGTTTTCGTCGGCTTTGCGATGTATCGAATAATCAAAGATATAAATATAAAAGTAGTATTTTTCGCGCTGTACGCGCTGATTTTCCTGATTGTCATTTTCGTCCCGCCGGAGTTTGTGGCGCTCGCGTTTGACGGAAGCGGCGCGACGACGGGTGATGTCTCCGTCCCGTTCATTTTAGTTTTGGGTCTCGGAATCTCAACGACGATTTCGCACTCCAAGACGAATGACGACACGTTCGGAATAATCGGAATCGCCTCTGCTGGTCCGATTATCGCAGTTTTCATCTACGGTATCATTTTGAAAATCCGCGGCGGCGGAGTAATTCCGCCGGCAAATATGTATTCACCGGATATCGCAAATTCCCTGAACGAAATTCTTGTCTCGAACGCGGGCGACGTTGCGCTATCGCTTTTGCCGATTGTTCTGCTGTTTCTGCCGTTCCAGTTTTTGCTCATAAAACTGCCAAAAAAGGAACTCGCCAAAACACTTCTCGGCACGATTCCGGTGTTTTTCGGACTTCTAATTTTCCTGTCGGGAATTGACTTCGGCTTCGCGTTTGCAGGAAAATATATCGGTGAGATTTTCTTCTCCGCCGCGCGCCCCGACTGGTTCCGCTGGTTACTTCTGCCGGTCGGATTCATACTCGGCGCGGCGATAACGCTGTCGGAGCCCGCCGTCACCGTCCTTGGCGACCAGCTGGAGGAAATTACGAACGGCCATATCTCCGGACGCACAATTCGCTTCACGCTTGCAATCGGAATCGGCTTTGCCTCGCTGTTTTCGATGCTGAAAATTCTGACGCAGGTCAACATTCTGTTCTTCCTCGTTCCGCTTTACGCGGTTGCGCTGATTATGATGAAGTTCACGCCGAAGCTCTTTGTCGGGCTGGCGTTCGACTCCGGCGGAGTCACGGGTGGTGCACTGACCTCCGCATTTCTAACGCCTCTGACACTCGGCGTTGCGCAGATGGTCGCGGCACGCGCGGGTGACGCGACGCAGTCGATTCTGACTAACGGCTTTGGAATTATCGCGTTTATCTCAGTCACGCCGCTGATTGCGGTGCAGGTGCTCGGCATTATATTCGACACACGCTCGCGCAAGGTTCAGGATATCGAATTTGATGAGGATGTCGGTTTCGAGGCATTCATCTCGCCTGATTTCGAGCATGAAAATGAGTCCGACGACTTAGAAGAGGAGGTCATAAACGATGAGCAGTAGTATCGTTTATATGGTAATAATCGCCGACCGAGAACAGCGCAAAAGCCTGCTTTCAGAGCTTGCGAAGCGCAATTGCCATATAATAAATACCGTTTACGCGCATGGCTCTGTCCGAACAAGCAGTACGCTTTTAAGCGCATTCGGCTTCGTGCCGGACGAGCATAAAATTATGATAACGTGCCTCACCGACCACGCGAGTGGCGACGCGCTTTTGGACGCGTTGGAAACAAAATATAACTTTGACAAACCGAACACCGGCATTGCGTTTACAATACCGGTCGAAGGGCTATCGTACTGATTGGAGGATACCATGAATCTAAAAGCTCTATATGTAATCGTAAACGCAGGCTTTGCGGAGGAAATTATCGACATCGCCCGTGCGGAGGGGGCTCGCGGAGCCACAATAATCAACGCGCGCGGCGGCGGCGCGAAGAACCAAACGATTGTCGGAATCACCGTCGACTCGGAAAAAGAGATTGTGCTTAGTATCGTTGAGGGTAAGATGGCGCTGCGCATAATGGAGGCGATTAAGCAAAACGCCGGAATCGGCACAAATGCGCACGCCGTGTGCTTCGTCCTGCCTGTGGATAGGATGAGCGGAACCGTCGGAACAGGCGCTGTCTCGGAATGAAAGACTATCACGAAATAGAGGAATTCTATCAAGACAACTACAACGAGGACGACCGCATGAATCGCAATCCCATAGAGTTTTTGCGTTGTAAGGAGATTATCTCGCGCTACCTCAGCGACGCAAAGCTTACGATTGGCGATATTGGCGGCGCGACGGGCGTTTTCTCGTACTGGCTTGCCGAGCTCGGACATTCCGTGCATTTGCTCGACTATGTGGCGGCTCACATTGAGCAGGCAAAGCAAAACGGCGCGAAGCATGGACTGTCGCTCGCCTCATACACATGCGGCGACGCGCGGCAGCTTCCGTATAATAACGCGCAGTTTGATTTGCTTCTTGAAATGGGTCCGCTGTACCACCTTCAAGAAAAAGACGATAGATTGCAGTGCCTTGCAGAGGCTCATCGGACGCTTCGCTCCGGCGGAGTTATGATTTGCGATACGATTTCACGGCACGCAAATATGTTTACGGGCTTTTTCCGAGATGTCATAACAGACCCGCTTTTTGAGGGAATCCTCGACGAAAATCTGGCGACAGGATTGAACTCGCCCGGCGACACACCGTATTTTACGACGGCGTATTTCCACACTCCGGACGAGATTATCACAGAGTTGGAACAGGCGGGCTTTGCCGATATAACTTTTATCCCCGTGGAGGGATTTACGTGTATGCTCGACCCGCAGGAGCTTGTAAAAGACGCTCATAAGACGGAGCTCGCGTTGAAATATCTGCGCAAAACGGAGAATATTCGCGAGCTGTGGGGCCTTTCAAACCACTGCATTGCAATCGGGCATAAGCTATAACCTTACAAAAACACCGTCCTCAGCGAAATCTGAGGAGGGTGTTTCCCTATTCTATTCCGTCAGCGCGTCCGCCAACTGGCACGCATACGCAAGCGCACGCCCGTAGCTGTTGCCGTTCAACAGCAATGGGTAGTCGATTGCGTACATTCCGCCCGCGGCATTACCCGTCGCGTACAGCCCGGGGATTGTGTTCGCGTCCGGGTCGAGCACGTTCAGCCGCCCATTCGTGACCGCGCCGCCGAACACATCAAGCAGTGACGGTCCCCAGCGCAGAGCATAAAACGGTCCCTTATTAATCGGCGTGAGCATTTCAGAGCGTTTTCCAAAATCTGTGTCGTCGCCGCTCTCGACGATTTTGTTGTATCGCTCAACCGTCTTTTTCAGCTCGTCGGCGGGAACGTCGATAATCGCGGCAAGCTCCTCAAGCGTATCTGCGACAAAACCGTTGCCTCCGTTGACAAAAACGTCTCCGCCTCCGTCGTTCCCGTGGACAGCATTTCCGTAAATTGTGCGCTCGATTGAATCCTTTAGCTTATCGCGGTCAAACGCGTCACCGACGGTGCTCAATGGGCTCATGCCCTGCCCTCCGAGTAGCTCCCAACGCACCTCAACCTCGTCAAGCCACTTCGAGTCGAAGATTGAAAATGCAAAATCGCCGCCCGGCTGCATAAGACAACGGATTGACTTCGCCTGCATCCACGTATCCTCGTTCATAAATCGCCGCCCAAGCTTGTTGACGTGCAGGAAAAAGAACTGATATCCGCTGTATCCCAGCGCGTGGAGCGTCGGCGCCCACTCGGGATTATCCAAAATTCCGCCCGCCCAGTACGCCATTTTTTGACCGTCGCCCGTGTTTCCCTTACGCGGAAATTGCTTCGAGGCACGCAGTCCGATCGGACAAAAAGCCTCAAGCATTTCGCGGTTTTCGCTTGAGTCGCCCGTCGCAATCACGACCGCTTTTTTGCCCTTATATCGGCGGTATTTCCCGTCAGAACACATCGCAATCGCCGCAACAACCCGACCGCTCGCGTCTTTTTCAAGCTGTTCCGCGACTGTAGAGCGGAAAACTTGTCCGCCGTTTTTAATGAACTCAGTCTCTAAAATCTCGCACGCCAAAGTGCCGCCGCCGAACGACTTGTACTTTTTGCAGTCCGGCTTTTTGAAAATGTGGTGCGTGGCGGGATATTCCGCGAACATCGGTCCCTTGTACCCGACGTAAATTGAGGTATCAATGCACCCCTCCGCAAGGTCAAGCATCCACTCAAAGCCCTCGGCACTGCGATTCAAGAATAGCCACAAAAGCTCCTCCTCAACACGGCTCCCGCTTACCTTCAACCAGTCGGCGGCGAGCTTTTTCTTGTCAACTACAATGCCCATATTCGCCATAAGTTTCGTGTTCACGGCGGCAATTTGCCCTGCAAATGCAACGATGTTCTTGTTTTTATCGATTACAATACCGCTCAACCCCTTGGCAGAGCAGCGCGCCGCCGAGGCAAGCCCGCTTATTCCCCCGCCGATGATTACAACGTCAGCCTCAAGCGTCTCTGCGATGTTGCTCTCCGGAATCGGCGGCGGCGGGGTCTCCCACGAATAGCCCTTTTTCGGCGAGCGGTTGCTGTAAAACTTCATTTCGGTTCCTGCCATACTAAATCTCTCCTTCGTTTGTGATTTTTTTCTGTTACTTATCAGTATAGCATAGCAAAATGCGAATTACTACTATTATTTAGTTGATTGTCTACTTTTTCCCAATCACGCTCATAGCCAGAAACACAAGGATAATCAAAAACTCCCAATCGCCGCTCTCGATATAGAGGAACAGAAATAACAGAATCAGAACCACATCCGCAATCTCCAACCCGAACGGCAGCTTAATATCGGCAATCGAGCCCCCAAGCCCGCCAAGCAAACGCGATAATCCACCCGGCTCCATACCCGGCGCGGAAAACGCGGCAGACTTCGGCACAGCAGTCGCCTCCGCCGGCGCGGCGGAGGCGCGCGCGGTATGCTCACGTGCCGGAGGCGGAGCCTCCTCAATCCGATAAAATTCCCCTGTGTTCCCGACGTAGCGTGTCATGGCTAACCTCCGTTTTCAGTCATCGAAAAATTCGCCATTGCAACCTTTGCAAGCCGTGCGAGCTTCGCCATTTGCGCCGCCTGCTCAATCCGCGACCTGCGCGAATCCTTCAAAAACGGCTTAATCGCCGCCAGCAGAGCCTCCTTATCGCTTCCGGAGTTGTACTCCTGCATAAGCTTCATCATAAGGCTCATCATCTTCGGGTCAAGCGCCGACGGGTCAAATCCCACCGCACCTGCCGCCGCGCCCGACGAATCCGTCTTGCCGTCCCCCATCAGGGATTTTGCAATCCCCGCGAGCTTTTCCATCTGCTCAGGGTCTGCTAAAACCTTGTTTAAGGTGCCTTGAAAATCACTCATTTCATCAACTCCCGCAGTTGATTTGCAAGCCGCGCGCCCTCTTCGGTTTTCAGTGCCGTCTGAATCGCCGTCGCGATGGAGGAAATATCGCCGCTCCGCGCCGCCTTTTCGATGTTGTCGCCGCCGAGTAATTCGCGCACCTTTTTCCCGTCCGCCGAGTTCGCGAGCTGCTCGAGCTCCGGACGTTTCGCCGCTATTTTCTGCGCATCTGCGTTCTTGAAGAGCGCCTCCGCGTCCGCAAGGTTAAATTTATCTGCCATTTTTGATACTCCTTTCGCAATTCCTACTGCGATATTGTATTCGGCAGAGGTCAAAAATGTGCAGAAAAGCCGACTTTGTAATTGCGCATAAAGAAAAGGTTGCAGGAATAATCCCGCAACCTCGGTGTCTTTATTAGATTCTAACTGCTATACGGCTTATGTGTATCTACTATGATTGTTTGGTTTTTTTGATCCCAGTCAACGTGAATATTGAGGGCGGAGCAAAGGTCACGAAGAGCGAAATAGTTAGTATCGGCAACATTTATCCTACGCATAGTAGATTGTATTCCGTCCACTACGATAAAAAGACCACCTTGCCTGCCAGAGAGCGATGTCCAGTTATAGTTGAACTCGTTCCCCGTAGGAGTATACTCGACCCCACTAATTATAGAAATTGACGTGAAGTCCTCAGGGTTATAAAACACGGTATATGTTTTGCCGGAGTTAGTGCCATACTCGGTTAGTGCATATGCGAAGTCGCGAGCACCTAAATGGTTGGTCTCGTCAACTGTGAGCGCTCTAAACTCGGGAACGGGAGTACCATCAATAACGAGCTTGGCGGAACTACCTACGAAAGTTTTGGGCATTGTAGGGATTTGTAGCGGCTCACCGGGTCTTCGAATAGTTCGTATCACGTGCGTTTCGGATAGTGCCTTAACACTCATATTAAAGTAGTTTGCCTCGTTGCCAGGAACATCGCCCCAAGTGGGGTCTGCAATGTGCCATTCGCCGTCAAAGAATGCCATGACGAAAGCATGGGTGCTGTAAGTATTTTCTAGCAAATCTCGCAATGTATATGTTGACTTGCCGCCAAATTTGGACGTAGACGTTATTGTTCCCACATCCACGGCTGGGATACCATGCGCGTTTAGAAGTGCTATATGGAATAGCGTATAGTTCCCGCAATACCCGTACTCGTTTTCGGCCGAGTTACTGGCGGTATACGGATAACTCGCGTCACTCCATTGCCTTGCGTATGTCGTGTGCGCCATTACATAGTAGTATGACGCTTCGAAGAAATCGGCACCCGTTGTGGTGTTTTTTGAAATCTCTGCCTCAATGCTACGTATAATGGGGCTGTTGAAATCGTTGACTTCCGTTTCGTTGATGTAATTCGCATAAACGTACTCTCCATCGGTAGACAGATGGGAAAGAAAATATTCGTTGATTTCTTGTCGGGTCATGGGCGCATTTGGGTCGATTGGTTGTTTTTCTCCAAGGGCGGTTGCGGTGCCGGAACCACTCAGCATTAGCGAAAAGACTATAATAGCGCATAGGGTAATGGCGGTACGACGGACTATGCTTTTATCCATATATTTTGTCATATTGATTATACCTAATTCCTTGATTTCTTTTGGCAATGCCAGATTTTTCTATTCTGCCCGGTTTATTCATCGTCCCGTGGAAAAAGCTCGCGCAGTGGCTTCGCGCCCTACTTTCCACCGAGGTCAAGCCACAAGTACCATATCCGGACAACGCTCACACTTGCTTAGAATTGACTACTCTGCTTTTTTATGTGGAAATTCATGTTTTTTACAACATCAGCTTTCAGAAACCCCTTGACAAAAGTGAAAATCAGTACCATTTACAACTCAAAATCCTTCTTCTCAAAGCCCGACGAGTCGGGCTTCGCACGCACCTCCGGCGCGCGCTTTAGCGCATCATAACGGAATTTAGCGCAGTACTCCCCCGATTTTGAGAAGCCCTGCTTCAAGCAGACAATTTCCTCGTTGCCAATCGGCGTGCCGTAACGGCAATAGTCGCAAAGCGGCTCAATGCGCCTCCTGTACGGTGCTTTCATATCAAATCCCCCTAAATCGCTCTGCCGTTCGGCAGTTTAAATGGCGCACTGGCGGCCTCAAGCACGGTCACACCCGTCACCATGCGGTATATCATCAAATCGCCGTCATACACTTCCGCGCTCGTCAAAAGCCCAAGCTCAATGGAAATCCGACACTCCGTAATATACCCGAGCTCACCGGCGGCATACAACACCAAAATCTCTCCGCCATTCGTCTCAATATAACTTGAGTCTAGGATTTCAGATTTATCAAGCTTTAAAATATCCTCATACGTGATGATTTTCGCGTACTTGTCCGGCTCCGCGCCGGCGGTATATGTGTACGGCTCGCGGTCACCCGCGTACCATATGTATGTGCGCTCTGGCGTGACAATCACGTTTTGCTCAATACCGCCCGATGTCGTGCGAATCAGCGTTGCTCCGTCAGCAACCTCAACACGCAGATTCGTCGCAGAGTTTCCGCCGTCCCAAAAACGCTCAACCATAATATCGCGCGAGTATTCGGCGGGTCGGGCGAGTGTTTCAATCACGTTCTGCACTGTGTCCGCAGTGACGGAAATCACGTTGATATCAGCGGTCAAATCGCCCGCAATCGTCTCATCAGCCGTCGGCTCCGGCGGCATCTGAATCTCAATCTGACTATCGCGCAGGCTGAACAGTATTATCGCCGCGCAAAACAGCACAGTCGCAAGAACGATTACCGCGGCGGTGAGCTCAAACGTGTGTTTTTTCACGATTTTTTCGTCTCATCATCGTCGTTCGTGTCGTTTTCGTGCCCGTTTTTATCATGCTTCACCTTGCGGATTCCAAGAATCGACACAGCGACAATCGTCGCAACGATAGCCGCCAGCAAAACTAACAGAGCGCGAATCTCACCCGATGTCGTTATAACAACGGCAGACAGTCCAAGCAGACCGGAAATCGCGTAGAGTATTGCAACTGCTTGCTTTTGACTCAGTCCCATATCAAGCAGGCGATGATGGAAATGCCCGCGGTCGCGGTGACTTAGCGGGTTCTGCCCTTTAGACAGTCTGCGCACAAGCGCAAAAGCCGTGTCAAAAAACGGCAATCCGATAACGAGGAACGGAACCGCAAACGATATTATCGCGTAGAATTTAAACAATCCCATAATCGACACGGTACTCAGCACAAAACCGAGCAAAAGCGCCCCCGTATCGCCCATAAAAATGCTTGCGGGGTTCGCGTTATACGGCAAAAACCCGAGGCACGCACCCGCGATTGCGGCAGTAATAACCGCGACATTCATATCGGAAACAAGCAGCGCAATAACAAGCATCGTAACGCTTGAAATCCCCGACACGCCGCAAGCGAGCCCGTCCAGACCGTCGATAAGATTAACAGCGTTCGTAATTCCGACAATCCACAAAACCGTAATCGGGATTGACAGCGAACCGAACGACAAAATCTCACTTGACGAGAATACGTTCGGGTTCGACACGGCGTTCACAACGAGACCGTGGTATATCGCAACACCTGCCGCCGCGAATTGGAAAAGCAGTTTGAAGTACCACTTCATCGTCGTGATATCGTCAATAACACCTGAAATCACAATGATTACAGAGCCAATCAGCATTCCCTGCACCGGCTTTGATACATCCGCAAAAAGAACGACGGCAAAGATAAACCCAAGGAAAATCGCAAGCCCGCCGAGCCGTGGAATCGGAACCTTATGCACGCGCGTATAATCGCGCGGAATGTCAAGCGCCCCAACTTTGCTCGCAAACGCGCGCACAATCGGCGTCGCCGCAAAGGCGATAACCATCGCCGCGATAAGCGCGAGCGCAACATTGATATAAATTTGATTTACAATCATGTCTATCCTCCGCAAACAATAATTTTGAAATTATTGCCGATTAACAACCCATTATTTCGCCACAAAACCGAGCTTTTTATACACCTTCGAAAGCGTACGGTTCGCGACGTGCGCCGCGCGCTCCGCACCGGTTTTATAGACGCTCTCAATATACGCCTTGTCCGCTAAAAGTCGCTCAGCCTCCTCGCGAATCGGACGCAGAAGCTCAACAACAGATTCGCCGACGGCGGTCTTAAAATCGCCGTAGCCCTTGCCGTCAAACTCATTTTCAATCGCCGCATAATCGCGCCCCGTCGCAACGGAGTAAATTTGCATAAGATTCGATACACCCGGCTTCGCCTTCGGGTCGAATTTCACGCTTGTCTCGCTGTCCGTGACGGCACGTTTGAAGGATTTCATAATCTTCTCCGGCTTGTCCATAAGCATAACACAGCCCATATCGTCATGCTCCGACTTGCTCATTTTGCTCATCGGCTCTTGCAGGCTCATAATACGTGCACCGACCTTCGGGATAAACGGCTCCGGTATCTTGAATGTTTCGCCGTAAACGCCGTTGAAGCGCGTCGCGATATCGCGCGTGAGCTCGACATGCTGTTTCTGGTCGTCACCGACCGGCACAAGGTCCGCCTGATACAGAAGAATATCCGCCGCCATCAAGACGGGATACGTGAATAGACCCGCATTGACATTCTCTTCATTTTTCGCAGATTTGTCCTTAAATTGAGTCATACGCGACAGCTCGCCGAACATCGTGTAGCAACCGAGCGCCCAGCCGAGCTCCGCATGCGCCGAGACATGCGACTGGATGAACAGCGTGTTCTTCTCCGGATCAATTCCCGCCGCTATGTACTGCGCAAGCTGTGTCAACGTGCGGCGGCGCAGCTCCGCCGGCTCCTGCCGGACGGTGATTGCGTGCAAATCGACTATGCAGTAATAGCACTCATACTCCTCCGAGAGCTCGACCCAATTCTTAATCGCCCCGATATAACTGCCGAGCGTAAGCTCGCCCGACGGCTTAATACCGGATAGAATCCGTTTTTTCCTTTGAACCGTTTCAATCGTATCCATAATACTAACCTTTCAATCCGTATTCCGCCGCAAGCGAAACCCAGCCCATCATCGAATTTTCAATCGTCTCTTTCGCGACGCAATATGCGATTCGCACGTACCCGGGACCCGCAAAGCTCGTCCCCGGCACGATTAGAATATTGTACTTTTTAGCCGCGGCAGAAAACGCCTTATCGTCCCCGTCCGGAGCCTTCATCCACAGATAAAACGCACCGTCCGGCTTCACGCACTCAAAACCGAGCTTCGTGAGTCCGTCATACAGCAGAGCGCGATTCGCGTCATAAGCCGCAACGTCCGTGGACGCGTCAAGGCAACGCGCCACAGCGAGCTGAATAAGGCTCGGCGCGTTAACGAATCCAAGCACGCGCGTCGCGATTGACGCCGCGTCGAATACGAGTTCAAACTCGTCAACCTCCGACGGAATCGCGAGGTATCCGATACGCTCACCGGGCAGAGACAGCGACTTCGACCACGAATAGCCGACGATTGTGTTGCGGTAGAATTTCGTAATCCACGGCACGTCCGCGCCGTAGGCGAGTTCACGATACGGCTCGTCTGAGATAATAAAAATTGACGTTCCGAACTCCTTTTGCTTCGCCTCAAGCACCTCTGCGATGGCGCGAAGCGATTCGGCGGTGTACACAACGCCCGTCGGATTGTTCGGAGTATTAATAATAACCGCTTTCGTCCGCTGGGTGACCGCCTCTGCAAGAGCCTCCGCGCTCGGCTGGAAGGTCGGCGGATTCGCGGGAACGACAACGAGCTTTCCGTCGTAATTGTTCACATAATTTCCGTATTCAACGAAGTAAGGCGCAAGTGCAATAACCTCATCACCGGGATTCAGCAGAGTTTTCAGCGCAACATTAAGCCCGCCGGCGGCGCCGACCGTCATAATGATGTTACCCGTCGAAAAAGCCGTACCGTGTTTCTTGTTGATTGACTTTGCAATCACCTCACGCACGGCGGGGAATCCCGCGTTCGACATATAGCCGTGAATCTCCGTCGGCTCCGTGTCGTTCAGAATGTCGATAATCGCGGATTTGACCGCGGCGGGCGCGGCAAAATTCGGGTTACCGAGCGAAAAGTCATAGACTTTATCTCGACCGAACTGCTCGGCGAGGCGGTTTCCCTCCTCAAACATCGCGCGGATAACGCTGTTATTCTGCGCGAGCTTAATCATTTTTTCAGATATCATTTTCAAAACTCCTTTAGTTAATTGCTCAGAAAGATTCCACTATTGTTAGGAAGCGGGTAGAACATACGCAATTTTGCGTTTTTGAAGCCTTACCCGAAGGATTTCAATCACCTGCAAAATGTCCTCCTTGCTGTCGCGGTGTCCCGCTTCTCTTGTGTATAGCCTTCCGCTAAAAATAAACCCCCGGCTACGCTTGCCGTCTATTTTATGAATATAAAATCTACCGAGCCAAGCTCTTCCATGACCACTGCTCTGGAAAACTTCAAACTCTACGTAATCAATTTTGTCAAAGCGATAACTTGGTCCGTTACGACTTGTATTGGCAACCAGTTTATTTTTATGCGTAAAGTAAAACGGCTCAAAGGTGTGTCCCTTCGCCCCTTTCCACTTCTGGATACACACAATTAACACTATTAACGTTATGACTGCAAACCCAATCACTGCAAGAATAATTAGGATTATCCTACCCACAATAGCCAAAACACCCATAAGGACACCCCCTTACTTTCAGTAAGTCCGTCTATGACAGGCTACACCATTCCCTTAGGCATAACGCACGGAATCCCACGCGTTTTCAGCTCCGTCTGCAAGAGTTCAATTACCTGTACAATTTCCTCCCTGCTGTTGTGAAACCGCACCTTTTGCGTGTAAAGGCTTCCGTCAAAAGAGAATCGCCGACTGCGCTTTCCGCCTTTTTTGTGGACGCGAAACGTACCGAACCAGTTCCCGCGACCATATTGAAAACCAAACTCCACGTGGTCAATTTCGTCCAAGTGGTAACGCGTCCCGTCGCTAAAAGGCAAGTTGGCAACCAGCTCATCATTTTCAAAGTAAAACGGCTCAAATGCGTGACCGCGCTCCGCCCGCCGCTTTGTGGCGCGCAGGATTAACGGCAACATTATTGCTACCAAAAGCAAAATCAGCACGCTCATCACCAACATTGCAATATTCATTAAGTGTACACTCCCCCATTTTTATCTTCTCATTGTACCGCAACCGCTTTGAAAAGTAAAGCAAATTTTTGGACTTGCAGAGCCCGACCGGACATATACATTATCCCGGGTGGATTAACGTCCGGCGGCTTTTCAACGAAGCTTTTCCGACTGCCGAGCACGGGCAAATCTGTTGCGCGGCGTTAAATCACCCGATAGAAAGATGGTGATTTCATGACGCGAATACGCAAAATGCTCTTTAATACGTTGCTTTTAACGATAACATCGCTCATAATGCGCGGCGTTGGAATGGCGTTTCAAGCTTGGCTCTCGAAGAAAATCGGCGCGGCGGGAATCGGACTGTTTCAGCTGATAATGTCCGTCTCAATGCTCGCGGCGACGTTTGCGATATCCGGTATCCGCTTCGCCGCAACGCGCCTCGTCTCGGAAGAGCTCGGGCGCGACAGTGAAACCGGTGTCGCGGCAGCAATCAAGCGCTGTCTGATATACGCCTCCGGGTTCGGAGCCCTCGCCACAATCGCGTTATGGTTCGCCGCGCCGGTAGTAAGCGCGCGCTGGATTGGCGACGCGCGTACAGAGCTCGCGCTGCGTGTTCTGGCGTGCAGTCTGTTTCCGTTCGCGCTCTCCGCCGTTTTCGAGGGGTATTTCACCGCCGTGTGCCGCGTAGTCAAATCCGCCGCCGTCGCCATTATAGAGCAAATTATCCGAATCGGCGTAATTGTCGCCGCGCTGACAGTGACACGCAACGAAAATCTCGAAATCACGTGCGCGATTATCGTCGCCGGCAGTGTCGCGGGCGAGATAGTGTCGTTCCTAATGCTAATCGCGCTTTACGCGCGTGAGCGGCGGCGTATGAGGATACGCCACAACGATGTGCCGGAGGACATGACGCGGCGAATGTTTACAATCGCCGTACCGCTCGCCGTGTCGGCATATGTGCGCACGGCGCTGAACACGTTACAGCATATGCTAATTCCGCGCGGATTCCGAAAATCGGGCGCAAGCGCGGAAAAAGCCCTTGCCGATTACGGAATTGTCCACGGAATGGCGCTTCCGATTGTGCTGTTCCCCTCGGCGGTTTTCACGTCGTTTGCAGAGCTAATCGTGCCGGAGCTAACCGACGCGCAGGTGCGCGGTGACCACGCGCGAATCGGCTTGCTCATCCGCAAATCGCTCGTGTATTGCCTGCTGTTTTCAACGTTTATGATGGTCGTCGTAATCGCTTTTTCTGACGCGCTCGGCATGTGGATTTATAAAAATGCCGAGATTGGCAAGTTCCTGCGTATTTTAGCGTGGTTAATGCCGATAATGTACCTCGACAGTGTCACAGACGGCATTCTGCGCGGACTCGGTGAACAGGTTTACGCGATGGGCGTGAATATCGCCGACTCACTTATTTCGGTCGTCCTTGTGTGGTATCTCCTGCCGCGCTACGGAGTCGTGGGCTATCTGTTTATGGTCGCGTTTACAGAGGTTTTCAATTTCATCGCAAGTATATTCCGCCTCTCACAAATCCTGCGCAACTCAAAGAGGCACACCACCTCCCCCGAGCCGCAAAAATCCGCAAAACACAAGTTCCGCAAACTCCGCCGCGCGACATCACGTCAATAAAAAGCTGTCACCTCTAAAAAGAGGTGACAGCTTTTTATTAAGTCCTTACAACTCCAGCAATTGCGAGGTATACATCGCGTAGTAATCTCCACGTTTTGCCATAAGCTCTTCGTGCGTTCCGCATTCGGAAATTCCGCCGTCCTTGATGTACATAATCATATCGCACTCGCGTATCGTCGAAAGGCGGTGCGCGATAATAAAGCTCGTGCGGTTTGCAAGCAGATGATTAATTCCCTCCTGCACGTAAAGCTCGGTTTTCGTGTCTATCGAGCTCGTCGCCTCATCCAGAATCAGGATTTTCGGGTCGGCGATAATCGTCCGTGCGAACGCAAGAAGCTGTTTTTGCCCCTGCGAAAGCCGCCCGCCGTTTTCCTTGATTTCAGTCCGATAACCGTCCTCCATCTTCGCGACGAATTCGTTGACGTGAACAATCGCGGCGGCGCGTTCAATCTGCTCCTGCGTCGCGTCGAGGCGACCATATCGAATATTCTCCTCGACCATGCCGGAGAAAATGAAGCTGTCCTGAAGCATAATACCCATCTGCGAACGCAGAGAATGCAGCGTCACTTTCGATACATCGTGCCCGTCGATTTTAACACTGCCGCCCGTCACGTCGTAGAAGCGCGATAGCAGATTCACAATCGTCGTCTTCCCCGCACCCGTCGGACCGACGAGCGCAACGGACATACCCGGCTTGATTGTAAAGCTCAGATTTTCAAGTACCGACGCGCTCTCATCATAACCGAATGTGACGTTTTCAAACACCACCTCACCGACGATTTCCGGAAGCTCATACGCGTCCGGCGCGTCGTTGATAATTGTCGGCTCATCCATCATCTCAAAAATGCGTTCAAGGTACGCAATCGTGTTCAAAAAGTCGTTGTAGATATTCGAAAGCCGGCTAATCGGCTGCCAAAACCGCCAAGAATAGTTGCCCATCGCAAAGATAACACCGAACGAAACCGGGTCCCCGCTCTTCCCCGTCCAAAGAATCCCGACAAGGTACAGAAAACTGAAAATCACCTGCGCGATAACGTCAACCGTCGGCTGGACGAGGTTCGAGAGCATTCCCGCCTTAAAGTGAGCCCGCCGCGACTTCATTGCAAGCGCCTCAAAAATCTCCTCATTCTTATTCTCACGCGTGAAGATTTGCGTAATACGCATACCGTTAATGCACTCCGCCGCGTATGCGTGCAGGTTCGAGTTTTTGTTGGAAACGGACTGCCACGCGCGCCTCTGCGCCGGCTTGATAGAGAACAGCACAATAAACAGAATCGGCAATCCCGCAAGCACGACAAGCGAGAGCCGTATATTCGTCGTAAGCATAAATACAACGATTAATAGCATATTGAAGATTTCCAAAATGAAATCAATAATGCCGTTCGATAGCATATTGGAAACCGAGTTCACGTACTGCACCACGCGGACGAGAATCTTGCCGTGCGGGCGGTTGTCGTAATAGGAAAACGGCAGAGCCTGCATGTGCGTAAACAGGTCGCTTCGAATCTCGAATATGATGTCCTGCCCGACCTCCGTCATAAGCTTTGTGCGAAGCCGCGCAAGGAATATACTGATGGCAATTGCGGCGGCCGACAGGCACGCGAGTACAATAAGCTCGCGAATGCTGTGCGTTCCCGGCTCTGCGGCTGTACCGATTACGTGGTCAATCACGTACTCTAAGATTTTAGGAATCGACAGCGCAAGCACGCTCGATACAACGGAGGCAAAGAACGCGATTGACATCTTTTTAATGTGCCGCCGTATGTAAATAAAACTGCGTTTGAGGTGTTTCAGCGAAAATGGGGTTTCCAGCCGTTCATCAATATCGTATTTATTTCTCTGTGCCATTACGACCGACCCCCTTTCTGCTGTGCATCATACGGAAGCCGTGATGTGTCCTCCTGCCCCTCAGCGAGGCGCCGCGCAGCATTAAGCTCAGCAATTCGCGCCTCGTCAGCCTCGCTGACGCCGGCTTGAATACGCCAAAGCTCGTAATATTTCCCGCGCTTTGCGATAAGCTCCTCGTGCGTGCCGCTCTCCGCGACAGATCCGTTTTCAAGAAGCAGAATCACGTCCGCTTTCCGCACGGACGAAATTCGCTGTGCGATAATCAGCTTTGTGCAGTTAAACTCAAGGTTTTCAAGCTGTTCCTGTATGTACTTTTCCGTCTCCATATCCACGGCAGAGGTCGTGTCGTCAAGAATCAAAATTGGCGGCTTGATTGCAAGCGCCCGCGCGAGGGCGATACGCTGTTTTTGCCCGCCCGACAGACCGACTCCGCGCTCACCGACTATCGTGTCGAACTGCTCCGGCATGTCGTAGATAAATTGCGACGCAGACAGAATTGCGTTGCGGCGCACATCCTCCTCCGGCAGGTCAAAATCGCCGTAGGCGATGTTCCCGTCGACGGTGTCAGAGAACAGAAAAACCTCCTGCGTCGTCATTCCGATGTTGCGGCGCAGTGTCGTAAGCTCCCATTCGCGCACATTACGCCCGTCGACTAAAACCTCGCCGCTTGTCGCGTCGTAAAAGCGCGAGATAAGGTTTGCGATAAGCGACTTTCCGCTGCCCGTCTCGCCCATAAGCGCAAGGGTCTGCCCCGGCTTGATATGGAAGTTTACGTTGTCAAGCACGCGATTTTCGCCGAAGTCGAAGCTGACGTTGCGGAACTCAATCTCGCCGCGGAACCGCTCGTCCGAGGCAACTGCCACCGGCAGGTTTTGAACCTCGGGCGACTCCTCAAGCATAGACATGATTTTCGTTGCCGAGGCAAAGAAGCGCTGCAAATCGTTAAACAGCTGACCGAGCATACGGAACGGCTCGGAAACCGCCCACGACAGAGAGTTGAATGCCATAAATTCACCGGGCGACAGAACGTCCGGACCCTGCATCATCAAAATACCGCCGACAAGAAGCACCGTAACGGTCATCGACTGCGCAAGCCCCTCAATAATCGGGAAGAATCTCAGCCATATGTACTGCGCCTCAAGGTTTTGCACGCGGAACGCGTCCGACTTCGCATTGAACTTGTCAATTTCGTATTGCTCGTTTGCGAACGCCTTGACGACACGGTTGCCCTCGATATTCTCCTGCGCGTCTGTGTTCAGGTGCGACAGCCGCTTCCGAAGCTCTTTGTAGATTGTCTTGACCTTCGTGCGGTAAATGTACGTTGCAATGAAAATCCCCGGTGTAAGGGCAATCATCGCAAGCGCAAATTTCCAGTTCATGACGAAATAATAGATTGAAGCCGCAAGAAAAAGAATAATCGACGATAAAATCTGGCGGAACACGAAAACAAGGTTATGGCGCACCATATCAATGTCCGATGTCATAATCGTCATCAAATCTCCGGCGGTGTTGTCTGCGAAGAATTTCATATCCTGCCCCTGCCAGTGGCGGAAAACTTTCATGCGAATGTTGTACATAAGTCCGAGCGAGCTCGACTCAACAAGCGCGACGGAACTATAACTGAGCAAGCTTCTAAAAAGCGTCACACAGCACATCGTCGCAACGGTCGGGATTAGCAGGTCAATTTCGCCGCCCGTCAGAACGCGGTCGACCAGCACACGTGCAAAGGTCGGGTTAATGAGAAAAAACAGCGGGATAATCATTGATATCGCAAAGCACAGCAGATATCGTTTTCGGAAACCTTTAAGGTTTTCCCACACCCAT